>Ga0155282_1039_pt1 | contig 8855 bp, 10 predicted proteins | sample RifCSPhighO2_02_FD_106250 | JGI IMG/M metagenome (GOLD analysis project Ga0155282, IMG submission 106250) | Omnitrophica WOR_2 bacterium RIFCSPHIGHO2_02_FULL_68_15 | reverse complement strand
TGGAGCGGGGGCCGCTCAAACCCGCGGCGCCATCGGACGCGCGCCGGCGGCTGGCGGATTTGATTCTGGAGACGGCACGAACCTGATGCGCATTCACTTCATCGGCATCGCCGGCATCGGCATGAGCGCGATCGCCAGGCACTTCGTCTGGCGGGGCCACCAGGTGCAGGGCAGTGACGCCAAGCCCGGCCGGATCGCGGCCGATCTCGAGCGGATGGGGATACGGATCTTCCCGTCTCACGCGACCGCGAACGTCGAAGGCGCGGACCTGATCGTCTATTCCTCCTCGATCCCCGCGGACCATCCGGAGCGCGCGGCCGCCGCCGCGCGGGGCCTGCGCGTGGTCCACCGTTCGGAAGCGCTCGCGATGCTGTGCGAGGGAAAGGCCGTGATCGCGGTGACCGGCACGCACGGCAAGACGACGACGACCTCCATGATCGGCGTCGTGTTTCGATCGGCCGGACGGGACCCGTCTTTGGCCGTCGGAGGGCTCGTGCGCGCGTTTGGCGGAAACGCCTGCGCGGGAAAAGGCCCCGAGTTCGTGGTCGAGGCCGACGAGAGCGACTCGTCGTTTCTCAACCTCTCGCCGGATCTCGTCGTGGTCACGAACATCGAGGCGGAGCACATGGACCATTTCGGCACGATGGCGAACGTCGAGGACGCCTACCGCCGGTTTATCCTGAGCCTGCCGGCGGACGGTGTTTGGATCGGCTGCGCCGAGGACGCGCTCGTGCGAAAACTGGCCGCAGAAAGATTGCGGCCCTGCCGGCTCTACGGATTCACGCGCGCCGACGGGATTTTGAGCGCCTCCGACATCGTAGAGTGTCCCGGGGGCCGCCGTGCGGCCTCGTTCACCGCCTGGGACGGCGCTCACCGGCTCGGCCGCGTCGAGCTTGAGGTCATCGGCACGCACAACGTGCTGAACGCGCTCGCGGCATTGGCGGCCGCCGCACACCGGGGGGTCGGCTTCGAGACGGCGGCCCCGGCGCTTCGTCTCTATGAGGGCGCCGGCCGGCGCTTCGACGTGAAATACGAGGACGAATCGTTTCTGATCGTCAACGACTACGCGCACCACCCGACCGAGATCCGCACGACCCTAGGCGCGGCGCGCGCGCTGAAACGCAAGCGCACAGTCGCCGTGTTCCAGCCGCACCGCTATTCGCGCACGGAGTCGCTTCTCGAGGAATTCGGCTCAAGCTTCGGCGATGCCGACAAGCTTTTCATCACGGATGTCTACTCGGCCGGCGAGGCCGAGCGAAAGGGCGTGAGCGGCCGGAAGGTCTCCGAGACCGTGACGGCCTCGGGCCACCGCGACGCGGCCTTCGTCGAGCGCGCGGACGTGACGCGGCGGCTCATGGAATCGCTCCGTCCCGGGGATCTGGTGATCGCGCTGGGCGCCGGGGACATCCACCAGGTGGCCGACGAGATCTCACAGGAGCTTCGCCGGGGCCGTTTCGCCGCCGTGAAGGGGCGGGTGCTGCTGGACGAACCGCTGTCTAGGCACGTGAGCCTGAAGATCGGGGGACCCTGCGATTACTGGATCGAGCCCGCGGACGCGCAAGACCTGGCCCGCGCGCTCGAGATCTGCCGGTCGGGCGGGATCCGGTGGGCGGTCGCCGGCAACGGCAGCAACCTGCTGCCGGCCGATGAGGGTTTCCGGGGAGCGGTCATCCACCTCGGAGGCCGGGGGTTCCGAAAGATAGGCATGGAGCCCGACGGCACCGTGCGCGCCGGAGTGGGGGTCTTGAATACACAGTTCATCGCGTTCGCGCTCGAGCGGGGTTTGGGCGGGTTCGAGTTCTTATCGGGCGTCCCCGGCAACATCGGCGGCGCGGTCGCCATGAACGCGGGAAGCCACGGGCGCTCCGTGGACGCGGTCCTCGCCGGCGCGCTCATCATGGACGGCGGGGGAAAGATCAGCCGCCGTCCGAAAGAAGCGATCCCGTTCCGCTACCGCGCCTCCGGCCTGGCGCAGGGTGAGATCGTCCTCGAGGCCGATTTCCGCCTGCCGGCGGCCCCGCGCGCCGACGTGGTGAAACTTCTCGAGGAGTACCACGGACACCGCTCGCGCACGCAGGACCTGCAGCACGCGAGCGCGGGCTGCATGTTCAAAAACCCCGCGCCGGACCGTTCGGCGGGGAGGCTTATTGACGAGGCCGGTCTCAAAGGGCTGCGGATCGGCCGGGCCCAGGTCTCCGAGAGGCACGGTAATTTCCTCATCAATTCCGGCGGCGCCACCGCGAAGGACGTGCGGGAATTGATCGAGAAAGTGCGCTCGGAGGTGAAGAAAAAATTCGGTGTCGAACTCGAAACGGAAGTGAGAACGCTCGAATGAAGATAGCCGTTTTGGCGGGGGGCATTTCCTGCGAGAGAGAGATTTCCCTCATCTCGGGACGCGCGGTGCTCGAGGCCTTGCGGGGCCTGGGCCATGAGGCCTGTTTCATTGACGCCGCGGACGATTTTATCAAAGCACTTCGCGAAAAAGGGATCCAGCACGTGTTTCTTGCCCTGCACGGGACATTCGGTGAAGACGGCACGGTCCAGAGGGTCCTGGACCGCGAGGGGATCCGTTACACGGGTTCCGGCCCGGAGGCCAGCGAGAAGGCGTTCGACAAGCCGCGCGCGCAGGCCCTTTTCAAACAGACGGGCATCCCCGTGCCGGACCACCGGGTCTGCCGGAAGGGCGAGCGCGTCCCCGAAGCCGTGCGGTTTCCTCTCGTGATCAAGCCGGCGCGATCGGGCTCGAGCTGCGGCGTGAGTCTCGTGAGGGAGCGCGGGGATTTCCGGCGGGCCTGCGAGCTGGCCTTCCGGTACTCGGACGAGATCCTTCTTGAACAATACATCCCGGGCCGCGAGCTCACGGTGGGGATCCTCGGGGAAGAGGCCCTGCCGGTCGTGGAGATCATCGCGGCGAACGCCTTTTATGATTACCAAGCCAAGTACAGCGACGACCGGACCCGCTATGAGGCGCCGGCGCGCCTCAAAGCACCCGAGGCCGCGGCGCTCCAACGGCACGCGCTGGCCGCGTTTCGCGCGCTCGGCTGCCGGGGGATGGCGCGGGCCGACTTCATGCTGGACGCCGCCGGCCGGCCCTATTTGCTGGAAGTCAATACGATTCCCGGACTTACGGGCAAGAGCCTGCTGCCCAAGGCGGCCGCGGCGGCCGGAACCGATTTTGGCGCGCTTTGTGCTAGAATCATGGAACTCTCATGGTCAAACCGGCAAGATACAGACGAAAAAACCGCGGCGCGCTCTTCCCGCTGAAGCTCGCAAGCGGGCTCGAGCACGCGCTCTTGGCATCACTGCCCTATATCATCAGCCTGCTGGCCGTGGGTGCCTTCTTCGGCGGCGTCGCCGCGTACGCGGTCAACTCCCCGGCCTTCCAGCTCGAGGAGGTGCGCGTGCTGAACATCGGCACGCTGGCGCCCGGCCAGGCGTTCAAATTTTGCGAGCTGAATCCCGGCGAAAATCTCATCACGCTGGACCTCGTGAATGTGCAGCAGGTCGTGAAGCGCAAGCACCCGGAGTTCAAGGAGGTGCGCGTGAGGCGCGTGCTGCCCAACCGCATCGAGGTCTCCGTGAGGCGCCGCACGCCGGTCGCGCAGGCCGCGTTCGCGCGGTTTGCGCAGATCGACAAGGACCTCGTGATCCTGCCCGGTTCGGGCGTCGCCCCGTTCCGAAACCTGCCGGTCATCGAAGGCCTGCGCCCGCCGCGCGGAGGCCCGGTCGTGGGCGCGTCGCTCACGGACCCGTCCGCCGAGAAGGCCGTTTGGCTCCTGCAGGAGATCCGCCGCTCGGGCGTGCTCGGTAAGCAGCACGCGGTCACGAAGGTCGACATCGGCGATTCCAAGAACGTTTCTTTTTACGTGGACCGCGACATCGAGGTCAAGATCGGCGCCGGCCAGTTCGTCGAGCGTCTGAAGCTGCTCAAACAGACGCTGAAGACCAGCCGGCTTGATCCGCAGAAGGTCCGCTACATCGACCTGCGCTTTGACGACGTCGTGATCGGCACGTGAGAATCCTGACCGTACTCGAACCCTCGGCCGAACGTGTGCAGGCGCTCATGGCCGAGCGCTGTCCCGACGGGCGTTTCCGCGTGCTCGGCACGGGCCAGGCCCCGGCGCTGGGCATCCGCTGCGGCGACGTCGTGAACGCCGGTGACGCCGTGGAGGCCGTCGTCGAGGCGCTCGCGGGGGCCGCGCGCTCATCGGGCGAACGGATCGACACCGTCTATTTTAATTTCGACGACCCGCAGATGGAGGGGTGTACCGTGAGTGCCTCCAAACAGCTGCGGGGCGAGGGTGAGATCCGCTCCGGCGACATCGAGGAGGCCTGCGGGCTGGCCGAGCGCATGGGCGCCAGGTTCGACCGCACGACCGTCTACAGCCGCCCGGTGAGTTTCCTCATCGACGACCGGGATGTCATGAGCTATCCGATCGGCACCTACGGGCAGAAGCTCGAGGTGAAGGTCCTGCTTCTTTTGGCGCGCTCGGCCGCCTGCGAGGCCTGGCAGAAGGTGTTCCAGCGCGCGCACGTGAGGAAAGCCGTCCGCGTCGCCTCGGCCGTGTCAACGGCGCACGGCGCGCTCGCCGGCCCCGAGGAGCGTCTCCACCGGGCGCTCATCGTCGACGCCGGCGGCGATTGTCTGAACGTGATTCTGCATGAAAACAACGGCGTGACGGACCTCCTCGTGCGCCCGGCGTCGAATTCACCGGCCTCCCAGGCGAACGCGCTGGCGAAGGACATGGCCGCGCGCCACGCAGGCATCGCCGAGTGCGTGGTGACCGGGGAGCTGGCCGCCGATCTCCAGCGGAAGCTCGGGCAGGCACTCGGACTGCCGGTCCGCCCGGCAGCGCCGCGCGCCGTGCCGGGATTCACCGAGCCCTCGGACGCGTCGATCGCGGGCCTGCTGCACGTGGCCGACCGCCAGGAGAAGAAGGCGCTGGTGCTGAACCGGCATCAGGGCCTGCTTGAGGGCGCGAAGGAGCGCGCGAAGGCGGTCATCAATGAATACTTCTAAAACAAAATTCGCCGCGATCCCGGAGATCCTCAAAGACCTTCGGCGGGGCCGGCACGTCATCGTGATCGATGACGAGGACCGCGAGAACGAAGGGGACCTCGTGATCGGCGCCGAGTTCGCGACGCCGGCCAAGGTGAATTTCATGGCCAAGCACGGCCGCGGGATCCTCTGCGTACCGATGGAGTCGAAGCGCCTCGCCGAGCTCGGCATCAACCTCATGGTCCAGGAAAATTCCGACGAGTACAAGACGGCGTGGACCGTGTCGATCGACGCCAGGCACGGCATCACGACCGGCATCTCGGCGCAGGACCGCTCGCGCACGATCCGCGCGCTGGCCGACCCGAAGGCTGCGAAGGGCGATTTCGTGCGGCCGGGGCACCTGTTTCCGCTCCGCGCGCGCGAAGGCGGGGTGCTCGTCCGCGCGGGCCACACCGAGGCCTGCGTCGACCTGCTGCGGCTGGCCGGGCTTTACCCGGCCGGGACCATCTGCGAGATCTTGAACGACGACGGCACGATGGCGCGCACGCCGGACCTCGTGAAATTCGCGCGCCGGCACGGCCTCAAGATCTGCACGATCCGCGACCTCATCGAGCACCGGCGGCGCAAGGAGCGGCTCGTCTTCAAGGCCGTCGAGACGCGGCTCGTGAACCGGTTCGGCGAGTTCCGGCTGGTCGCCTACGAATCGATCGTCGACAAGGACTATCACATCGCGCTCATCATGGGGGACCTTTCGCCCGGCAAGAGCACGCTGGTCCGCGTGCACTCGGAGTGCTTCACCGGCGACACGCTGGGCTCGCAGCGCTGCGACTGCGGCGAGCAGCTCGAGGCCGCGATGGAACGCATCGCGAAGGAGGGGCACGGCGTCGTGCTGTACATGCGGCAGGAGGGCCGCGGCATCGGCCTGTTGAACAAGCTGAGGGCCTACCGGCTGCAGGACCAGGGGCTTGACACGGTCCAAGCCAACCGGAAACTCGGCTTCCCGGCCGACCTGCGGCATTACGGCGTGGGCGCCCAGATCCTGGCTGATCTCGGCATCCGCAAGATCCGGCTTTTAACGAACAACCCGAAAAAGATCGTTGGACTCGACGCGTACGGCCTGAAGGTCATCGAGCGGGTGCCGATCCAGATCCGTCCGGGGCGCCACAACCGGAAATACCTCTCCACAAAAAAACACAAGATGGGGCACTTTCTCGATGTCACCGCTCCTTAAGGCCAGACACCTGAAGGGCCGGGTCTCGGCCAGGGGCCTGAAGTTCGGCATCGTCGTGAGCCGCTTCAACGAGGTCCTGACCTCGCGTCTCCTCGAGGGGGCCTTGGACACGCTGGCCGCCCACGGCGCGAGGCCGCGGGACGTGACCGTGGTCCACGTGCCGGGGGCGTTCGAGACGCCGCTCGCGTTAAAAAAAATGCTCAAGGTTCGCAGGCCGGACGCGGGGCTCGTGCTCTCGGTCGTGATCCGCGGCGAGACCCGTCACTTCGATCAGGTGGTCCGTGAGGCCGCGCGCGGCGTGCGGGAGGCGGCGGACAAGAGCGATATCCCCGTCATCTTCGGCATGATCCCGGCTGAAAATACCCGGCAGGCGCTCGAGCGCGTGGGGATCAAGCGGATGAACAAGGGCCGCGAGTGGGCGCTGGCGGCCATCGAGATGGCCGACCTGTTCAAGCGGAGGCTTTAGCTGATGCGCAAGCGCACGCGGAGCCGCGAGTTCGCGCTGCAGGTCCTCTATGAGATCGACATCGCGCACCACGAGCCGGGCGAGGCGCTTGAGGATTTCTGGGGCGTGGACGCCGACGCGGACAGGCAGGACGCCGGCGTGCGCGAGTACACCGAGCGGCTCGTGCGTGGCACGCTCGCAAATCTTCCTCACATCGACGCGGTCATCGAAAAACTCGCCGAGCATTGGGAGATCAAGCGCATGGCCTACGTCGACCGCAACATCCTGCGCCTGGCCGCATTCGAAATGATGCACCTGGACGAGCCCATGCCGGTGAAGGTCGCGATCAACGAGGCCGTGGAGCTGGCCAAGCGTTACGGCGAGGCGGATTCCTCGAAGTTCGTGAACGGGATCCTGGACCGAATTGCCAAGACTGAATGTAAGAAGGCCTGACCCGCGGGACCTGGTGTTCATGCGCCGGGCGCTTGAGTTGGCCGCACGCGGCCGCGGCCGCGTTCATCCGAACCCGATGGTCGGCGCGGTCGTCGTGAAAGGCGGCCGCGTGATTGCCGAAGGCTGGCATGAGCGCTTCGGCGGGCCCCACGCCGAGGCGATGGCGATCGGACGCCTGAAGAAGATCCCGGCCGGCGCGAAGCTCTACGTGACCCTCGAGCCCTGCGGGCATACCGGCAAGAAAACCCCTCCGTGCGCAGGGCTTATTCTCAAATCCGGGATCCGGAACGTTGTGGTGGCCGCGCGGGACCCGAATCCGCTTGTGAACGGCCGCGGCATCCGCCGCCTGAGACGGGCCGGCGTGAAAGTGACTGAGGGTGTGCTCGAGCGCGAGGCCCGGGAGTTGAACCGCGATTTCGAATACTGGGTCAGGCACCGCCGGCCCTACGTGACCGCGAAGATCGCCCAGAGTCTCGACGGGCGGCTCATCGCGCGGCCGGGTGAGCGTTGGGTCACGGGCAGGGACGCGCGCCGTCTCGCGCACCGGATGCGCGCGGCCTCGGACGCGATCCTCGTCGGCGTCAAAACGGTCATCCGGGACAATCCGCTCTTGAGCGTGCGGCTGCCGGGCACGAAGTTGGCACCGCTGAAGGTGGTCCTCGACAGCCGTCTCCGGACGCCGCCCCGCGCGAGGATCTTCGGCAAGGCCTCGCCGGGCCCCGTGCTCCTGGCCGTGACCTCGAAAGCGCCGCGCGCGGCCCGCCGCCGTTTCGGCGGCCGCGCCGAGGTGCTCGAGGTGAGGCAAAAAGGCGGCCGGGTCGATCTGGCCGCGCTGCTCGAGGAGCTGGCCGGGCGCGGCGTCGTTCACGTGCTCATCGAGGGCGGCGCGGAGGTGATGAGCGACGCGCTCTCGAGGGGGCTCGTCCAGGAGGTGTGTTTTTTCATCGCGCCAAGGCTCATCGGCGGCGAGGCGCCGCGCGTGCATTTTCTCAAAGAGACGCTGAACGTGAAGGATCCGCGGATCATCTCCGCCGGAAAGGACTGGCTCGTGAGGGGGAGACTTTAAATGTTTTCAGGGATCATCGAGGCGCAGGCGAAGGCCGCGCTGAAGCGACGAACACTCGAAGTGGAGCTGCCGCGCGGCTGGAATCTGAAGCCGGGTGCCAGCCTCGCCGTGAACGGCGCCTGCCTCACGGTCGCCGGCAAAAAAGGCGCCAAGGCCGTGTTCGATTTGTCAAATGAAACGCGCCGCGTGACGAATCTGGGCAGGCTGGGATCGGCGGCCGAAGTCAACCTCGAGCGGCCGCTCAAGTGGCGGGGACGGGTGGAGGGCCACTTCGTGCTGGGCCACGTGGACGGCATCGGGAAGGTCCGTGCCGTAAAGCCCGAGAAGACCGGCACCGTCGTGACGGTCGCGTATCCGAAACGGATCGGCCGGTGGTTGCGGTCCAAGGGCTCGGTGGCGGTGGACGGCGTGAGCCTGACCATCGGCCGGATCAGCCGCGGAACGCTCACGCTTCACCTCATTCCTTTCACGCTCGAAGCCACTACTTTAAGCGCCTTGCATCCCGGCTCGTTCGTCAACTTAGAAGCCGATTACCTGGCTAAGCTCCAAAAGTAAAAGCCCGTCCACACCACCATTTCCTGCGCTATCGTCCCATCCCCTGTTTAGCCGCAATGCGGCGGGTCCGAAGGACCCTTGCAAACAGGGGATGGGACTAGCGACT
>Ga0155282_1095_pt3 | contig 8960 bp, 8 predicted proteins | sample RifCSPhighO2_02_FD_106250 | JGI IMG/M metagenome (GOLD analysis project Ga0155282, IMG submission 106250) | Omnitrophica WOR_2 bacterium RIFCSPHIGHO2_02_FULL_68_15 | reverse complement strand
GGCGACCCTGCAGGCAATGCCCGAGTGGGTCGGCGCGGCGCTGGCCGACGGCGCGCGGCGCGGCCGGTTCCTCCGCGCCGGGTCGTCTCGCTGGCACGGGGAAGCGCTGCCGCTCCAACGGGCCGGCCGCCTGGACGGCGCGCTGGTCGTCTGGCACGAGGCGGGCTACATTGACGCCCAAGGCGCCCAGCTCTGGCGGCAAAATTTCGCCCGCCTCTTCCTCCACGTCGTCCTGATTTCCCTCACGACCCTCGTCGTCCTCCAGTGGTGGCTCCTGCGGCCGATGTCCAAGACCGTCGAATGGCTGCGGCGGCTCCGGTCCGGCGAGCTGTTGGACTCGGAGCCGTCGCCCCGCGGCAGCGTCTTCGCCCCGCTGGCGCGCGAAATCACCCAGTTGGCGCGGAGTCTGACGGCCGCCCGCGCGGCGGCGGAGGAAGAAGCGCGGCTCCGTCACGCAGGGGAATCGCGCTGGACGGCGGAGCGGTTGAAAGAGCAGGTCCGGACGGTCCTCCAGGGCCGTCCGCTCTTGGTCGTGGCCAACCGGGAGCCGTACCTGCACGTCCGGCAGGGGCGGCAGATCCGGTGGCTGATGCCGGCCAGCGGGCTCGTGACGGCGGTCGAGCCGATCCTGCGGGCCTGCGGCGGGACCTGGGTGGCCCACGGGTCGGGGGACGCCGACCGCGAGACCGCCGATGCCGAGGGCCGGCTCCGCGTGCCGCCGGATGAGCCGCAGTACACCCTGCGGCGCGTCTGGCTGACCAAGGAGGAAGAGGACGGCTACTACTACCGCTTCGCGAACGAGGGGCTCTGGCCGCTCTGCCACATCGCCCATACCCGGCCGGTGTTCCACGCCGATGACTGGGCGCAGTACCGGCGGGTCAACGAGAAGTTCTCGGAGGCGGTGCTCGACGAGCTGAAGGGGACCGAGCGGCCCTGCGTCCTGATTCAGGACTATCATTTCGCCCTCCTGCCGCGCCTGCTCAAACAGCGCCGGCCGGACGCGCAGATCGCCCTCTTCTGGCACATCCCGTGGCCGAACCCCGAGGCGTTCGGCATCTGCCCTTGGGCGCGTGAACTGCTCCACGGCATGCTGGGGGCCGACCTGCTCGGCTTCCACATCCAGTTCCACTGCAACAATTTCCTCGACACCGTGGACCGTACGCTGGAATCCCGCATTGACTGGGAGTCGTTCGCCGTCAACCGGGCCGGACACACGACCCGCGTCAAACCGTTCCCCATCAGCATCGCCTGGACCCCGCCCGACGAAACCTGCCCCCCGACCGAGACCCTCCGCCGGAAGGAGGCGCTGCTTCAGTCGCTCGGCCTGCAGGCGCAGTGGCTGGGGGTCGGCGTGGATCGGATTGACTACACGAAGGGGATCGGCGAGCGGTTCCGCGCGGTCGAGCGGCTGCTGGAGCGGTACCCCCAGTACCAGGGGGCGTTCACGTTCGTGGAGCTCGGCGCGCCGAGCCGGACGCTGATCCCGCGCTACCACGACCTCGGCGCGGAGCTGGAGGCGGAGGCGGACCGCATCAACCGGCGGTTCCAGACGCGGACGTGGAAGCCGATCCTGTTCCTGAAGAAACACCACAGCCACGCGGAGATCGCCCCGTTCTACCAGGCGGCGGACATCTGCCTCGTGACCTCGCTGCACGACGGGATGAACCTCGTCGCCAAGGAGTTCGTCGCCGCGCGGGACGACCGCCGCGGGGTCCTCCTCCTCAGCCGGTTCGCCGGCGCCTCGCGCGAACTGCGGGACGCGCTGGTGGTGAACCCGTACGATCTGGACCGCGTCGCGGAGGCGCTGCACGACGGGTTGACGATGGCGCCGGCGGACCAGGAGGCCCGGATGCGCCGGATGCAGGAGACCCTGCAGGCCCACAACGTCTACCGGTGGGCCGCCGAGCTGGTCGGCGAGTTGGCCCAGATCCGCCCGCCCTCGGCATGAGCGCCCCGACGGCCGACCCGCTCTGGCCCGCGTGGCCGATGGTGGCCCGGCGGCTGGCGGCCGCCGAACAGTTGTTCCTCGGCCTCGACTGCGACGGGACGCTGGCGCCGCTGGCCGACCATCCGGCCGCCGCCCGCGTGCCGGCGGCCACGCGGCGGACGCTCCGGCGGCTGGCGGCGCGGCCAGATGTGCAGGTGGCGGTCATCAGCGGGCGGGCCCTCCGCGATCTGCGGCGCCTGGTCCGCGTGCCGAGGATCTGTTACGTCGGGAACCATGGATTGGAAATGGACGGCCGCCCCTCCCGGCCGCCGCCCGCGCTCGCAGTGATCCGCCGACGGCTGGCGGCGATCGCGCGCGAGGTCCCCGGCGCCTGGGTGGAGGACAAACGGATGACGCTGAGCGTCCATACGCGGGGGGTCCGCCCCGACGACGTCCCGCGCCTGCTCCGGCGCCTGCGGGCCGCCCTCCGTCCGTACCAGGCGCGGCGGCAGATTCGCGTCACGATGGGACAACAGGTGCTCGAGGTGCGGCCGCCGGGCCGGTGGACGAAAGGGACCGCCGTCCGGCGCCTGCTCCGGCGCTTGGAGGGCCGGCCGATGCCGGTCATCATCGGCGATGATACGACGGACGAAGACGCGTTTGCGGCGGTGGGGGCGCTCGGCGTGACCATCGCGGTCGGCCCTACCGGCCGCCGGACGAAGGCCCGCTACGCCGTCCGGACGCCGGACGAGGTCCACCTGGCGCTGCAGCGGTTGTTGGCGCTGCGCCGGAGGCGGGATGCCCTCGCGCCCTGAACCCTTCCGGTTTTGCACGCGGTTGACCCTCCGAGAATCCACCGGGCTCAGGGCCGTGACGCTGGCCCAACTGGCGCACTATCTCAAGGTCCTGCCAGGATCGGTGATCTTCCATCACACGCACCATTATTTACAGCAGCACCAGTCGCTCACCCCCGAACCGCCGAACGACTTCGCCTACTGGGTCTCGGAGGTCCTCGGCGATCGAGGGCTCGGCGAGCGGCTGGCCAGCGTGGACACCGTGCAGTTCGCCAGCATCCGGGCCTTGCGGGACCGCCTCGTGGCGACGATCGAGGCGCACCTGGGCGCCCACCCGTGGCTGCGGCTCCGCGTCGCCCCGCCGGAAGAGGCATTCCATTTCGTCAAGGCGGTCAGCATCGTCCTCCCCACGCCGTACCGAGCCGCCACGCTGGCGGCGTTCGCCGAGGCCCTGCAGGCGGTCACGATGGACAGTCTCTACTACCATATCTTCGAGGCGCGCCTGCGGCTGGAGCGGGGCAACGATTTCGCGCGGTGGTTCACCGGCCTCGGGGAGCCGGCGCTGGCGGCGGCGGTCGCCACCCTGGACCCGTACACTCACACGATGGAGGACCTGCGCCGGACGATCCTCACCCTGGTCCACCGGCGGCTGCCGCACGCGGGGGTTCCGTGACCCCGACGACCCTCGAGGCCTACGAACCGGTGGTCGGCCGCCAGGTGCTCGATGAGCTTCGGTATCTGGCCGAGCACCTGCAGGGCCGTCGGATCCAGCACGTCAACTCCACGGCGGTCGGCGGCGGGGTGGCGGAGATCCTGGCCCGGCTGGTCCCGCTGTTGACGGAGCTGGGACTGCCCAGCCGGTGGGACGTCATCATGGGCGATCCCGCCTTCTTCCGGGTGACCAAGACGGTCCACAACGCCCTGCACGGACAGCCGGCCGTCTTCACGCGCCGCGACGCCCGGACCTTCCTCGACACCACGGCGAGGAACCTCAAGACGTTCGCCTGGGACGGCGACATCGTCTTCATCCACGACCCCCAGCCGGCCGGGCTCATCCAGGCCAAGCCGGCCCACGGCGGCCGGTGGATCTGGCGGTGCCACGTGGACGTCTCGGCGCCGCACCTGGGGGTCTGGCGGTTCCTCGAACGGTTCGTGAACCGCTGCGACGCCGCGGTCTTCTCGGCCCCGCAGTTCGCCCAGCGGCTGGCGATCCGCCAGTTCCTGATCGCCCCGTCCATTGACCCGCTCAGCGACAAGAACCGCGAGCTGGCCCCCGAGACGATCCAGGCGATCCTCCATCGGCTGGAGATCCCGCAGGACAAGCCGCTGGTCACGCAGGTCTCCCGCTTCGACCGGTTGAAAGACCCCGTCGGCGTGATCGAGGCGTTCCGCCTGGTCCGCCGGACGGTGGACTGCCGGCTCCTGCTCGTCGGCGGCGGGGCCAGCGACGATCCCGAAGGGGCCCAGGTGCTGGCCGAGGTCCGGACGCGGGCGCAGGACGACCCGGACATCCTCATCCGGGAACTGCCGCCGACGAGCCACCTGGAGGTCAACGCGCTCCAGCGGGCCTCCACGGTCATCATCCAAAAATCCCTGCGGGAGGGGTTCGGGCTGACCGTCAGCGAGGCGCTCTGGAAGGGCAAGCCGGTCGTCGCCAGCGCCGTCGGCGGGATCCCGCTCCAGATCGCGCACAAGCACAGCGGCCTGCTGTGCCGCAGCGTGGAGGGGGCGGCGTTCGCCCTCAAGCAGCTGCTCAACAGCCCGCGCTACGCCCAACAGCTGGGAGAACGCGGGCGGGAGCATGTGCGGCAGAACTTTCTGCTGACCCGCCACCTGAAGGAGTACCTCCTGCTCCTCGTGGCCGTGGAGCGGGCGGGGGACATCATCCATCTCAACAACGCGCCCGGAATACGCTAGAATAGAGGGTGATGCCCAGACGCCACGACCTCGAACTGTTCCTGAAGCAGTCGGAGATCTTCCGACGGCTCGATGCCGCCGCCAGGGGCCGCCTGGCCGAGGCCTCCCGGGAGCGGACGTTCGGCAAAGGGGAGACCCTCTTTGAAGAGGGCCAGCCGGCCGACAGCGTGTGGCTCATGCGGACCGGCCGCGTCCATATGCTCCACTACGCCCCCGGCGGCCAGGTGCAGACCACCTGCGTCATGACGGTCGGCGAGAGCTTCTGCTGCCTGCCGACGCTGGACCGCGGCGTCTACCCGGCGACCGCCGTGGCAGCGACACCGGCGACCGCGCTCCAAATCCCTCTGAGGGTGTTCCACGAGGTCCTCGGCAAGACCCCCGCCATGCTGGAGGAGACCCTCAACATCTTCTGCCACCGCCTCCGCCAGGTGGAGGCCAAGGGCTGCCTGGCGCATGACCCGGTGGAATTGCGGGTGGCGCAGGCCCTGCTCACTCTGCGGGAGAAATTCGGCGACACCATCCCGCTGACCCGGCAGGAGGTGGCCGAGCTCGCCGGCACCACCGTGGAAACCGTAATCCGGACCGTCAGCCGCTTCCAGCAGGAAGGGTGGGTCCGGTCCGGCCGCGGGAGCATCCACTTGCTCAATCCCGACGCCCTCCAGCGCCTCCTCGCGTAATGCCGCTCCGCCCGTCCATCCGACGGCGGGGATTTTCCCCTCTGTATGATCGAGATCATATTGACCGGCTGGCCGGGTCGGGTATCGTTGGGAGGACACCAGGCGAGGGCTCTGATCATGCCAACCTATCAACTCCGATTGCCCGACTCGCGCCGGCTGGACGACTGGCTCGATGAGGTGAGCTGGGCCACCTGGGATGAGGTGGTCCATCACACCACCGTGGAGCCGCTGGGCCCGCACGCGTTTGTCCGCATCCGCCAGATCCTGCGCGAGCGGTTCGAGTCCACCGTGAAGGCCTACCGGAGCTGCGGGCTCTGGTCCTATTGCCGGGCGGGGGCGCGTCCCAGCGCCTGGATGCCCGAGGCGTGCTGCCGGCCCGAGGAGCATCCGGGGCCGTGGTACCTGCTGGAGGCGCCGCAGGGCCTGCCGGGGGTCGTGGCCGACGCGACCGACCGGCTCGGCGAGTTCCTGACCTGTTTCCTCGGCGGCCCGCTGCCCCGGCGGACCATGGAGACGGCGGTCGAGACGGCCCTGCGCCGCGGGGTGGGGCCCTACCTCTACGAGAATCCGGGTTGCGGGTCGCATCCGTTTTGTGACGCGCGGATCCCGTTGAACCCATGGCTGGCGGGCGAGGACGCGGCGGACGGGGCCTATGTTTGATACCGCGCGGGGGCACTGGGTCTACTCAAGACAGGAGGGGTGAGCATGGCATTGACGACACGGTTCCAGCGGAAGGACCGGCCGGCGGGGGATGAGCGGGTGCCGCCGACCCAAGAGGCGATCGCGAAATTGGCCTACGAACTGTACGTCACACGGGGCGGGACGCACGGGCAGGATTGGACCGATTGGTTTAAGGCCGAGGCCTTGCTGAAGGCCCAAACACGGAGGTAATCGGCTCCCATGCGGGTGGCGGTGTTCAGCACCAAGTCGTACGACGAGCAGTTCCTGCGGGCAGCCAACGCCGAGCACCGCCACACCCTCGCGTTCTTGGAACCGCGCCTGACGCCGGAGACCGCCGTGCTGGCCGCGGGGTTTCCGGCCGTCTGCGCGTTCGTCAACGATTCGCTGGACGCCAAGGTCCTGCGGATCCTCGCCGACGGCGGCACCCGCCTGGTCGCCCTGCGGTCCGCCGGGTTCAACCACGTGGACCTGGCGGCCGCGCAGGCGCTCGGCCTGACGGTCGCCCGCGTGCCGGCCTACTCGCCGCACGCCGTCGCCGAGCATACGATCGGCCTGATCCTGGCCCTCAACCGGAAGATCCATCGGGCCTACGCCCGCGTGCGCGAGGGCAACCTCTCGCTGGAAGGGTTCCTTGGCTTCGACCTGCGGGGCCGGACGGTCGGCGTCGTCGGGACCGGGAAGATCGGCGCCGTCGTCACCCGGATCCTGCAGGGGTTCGACTGCCGCCTGCTGGCCTATGACCCGAAGCCCAACCCGGAGTGCCAATCGCGCGGCGTCGAGTACGCGCCGCTGGCGACGCTCTTCGCCAAGGCCGAGATCCTCACCCTCCACTGCCCGCTGATGCCGGAGACGCGCCACCTGATTGATGCCCCCGCCATCGCCCAGATGCGGCCCGGCGTCATGCTCATCAACACCAGCCGCGGGGCGCTGGTGGACACCCGCGCGGTGATCGCCGCGCTCAAGGCCGGGAAGATCGGCGCCCTCGGCCTGGACGTCTACGAGGAAGAAGCCGACCTGTTCTATGAGGATCTGTCCAACCGCGTCATTCACGACGACATTTTTGCCAGGCTGCTGACGTTCCCCAACGTCCTCATCACCGGGCATCAAGCGTTTTTCACCCAGGAGGCCCTTGTGCAAATCGCCGAGACCACGCTGAGCAACGTCACCGAATACGAACGCCGCGGGGCCTGCACCCACGCGGTCACCGCCGCCCGCATCGCGCGGGACGGCGCCGCCGGCGGCCCGGGCCGCGTCGGGAGGGCCGCCTAATGCCCCGCCTGACCGAGACCGAATCCCCCGCCGCGTCCGCCCGTCTTCGAGATATGTCGGCCATCTTGGCCCCCCGCTCCGTCGCCGTCATCGGGGCGTCGCGCGACCTCACCAGCGTCGGCGGGGCCATCGTCCGGAACCTCCTGGTCGGCGGCTTCACCGGGGCGGTCTATCCGGTCAACCCGCAGGCCCCGGCGGTCGCCGGCATGAAGTGCTACCACGCCGTCGCCGAGATCCCCGACCCGGTGGACCTGGCGGTCATCATCGTCAAGGCCTCGCTCGTCCCCTCCATCGTGGACCAGTGCGCTCAGCACGGAGTCCGCGGCGTCGTCGTGATCTCCGCCGGGTTCCGCGAGGTCGGCGGCGGCGGCGAGGCGCTGGAGCGCCAGCTCCGCGAGGTCATTGACCGGCGCGGGCTCACCGTGGTCGGCCCCAACTGCCTCGGCGTGCTGAACACCGATCCCGCCATCCAATTGAACGCGACCTTCGCCAAAGAGATGCCGGCGGCCGGCCCCATCGCCTTCGTCTCGCAGAGCGGCGCGCTCTGCACGGCGGTCCTCGAGTACGCCCGGCACGAAGGGATCGGCTTCTCGAAGGTCGTGAGCTTGGGCAACAAGGTGAACGTCAACGAGCTGGACATCCTCTGGGCCCTGCGCGACGACCCGCAGACCAAGGTGATCCTCCTCTACCTCGAGGACCTGGCCGACGGCGCCCGCTTCATCGAGATCGCCCGGGAGATCACCGGGGAGGGCCCCAACCGCAAGCCGATCCTGGCCGTGAAGGCCGGACGCACCCCCGAGGGCCGCAAGGCCGCCTCTTCGCATACCGGGGCCTTGGCCGGCAGCGACGAGGCCTACGACGCCATCTTCGCGCAGGCCGGCGTCCTGCGGGTGGAGTCGGTGGAGGAGCTGTTCGACTACGCCTCCGCCTTCGCCTACCAGCCCCTGCCGCGCGGCCGCCGCGTGGCCATCGTCACCAACGCCGGCGGGCCCGGCATCATGACGACCGACGCCTGCGTGCGGTACGGCCTGGAGTTGGCGGCGCTCGAGACCAAGACGGTCGAGCAAATCCGCCCGCACGTGCCCCCGACCGCCGCGCTCAACAACCCGATTGACGTCATCGGCGACGCGCGCGAAGACCGCTACGACGCGGCCCTCCGCGCCGTCGTGGAGGACCCGAACGTGGACAGCGTCATCGCCCTGGCCACGCCGCAAGCGATGACCGACCTGGGGGCCATCGGCCGCGTGGTCGGCCGCGTGGCCGGCGCCTCGCACAAACCGGTCGTCGCCTGCTTCATGGGGGTGGCGGATGTGACGGCGGGGGTCGCCGTGCTGGACCAGGAGCGAGTGCCCCATTACCGGTTCCCCGAGTCGGCCGTCCGGGCCCTCGCCGCGATGAGCCGGTACACCGAGTGGGTCGCCCGGCCGCGGACCGTCGTCAAAACCTTCCCGGTGGACCGCCCGGCGGCCGAACGGATCCTGGCCACGGCGCGCGCCGCGGGGCGGCGGGCGCTGAGCCAGATCGAGTCCCTGACCCTCCTGCAGACGTACGGGTTCCCGATGCCGCCGTTCGGCACGGCCCGCACGCCGGCGGAGGCCCAACAGCTCCTGGAGCGGCTCGGCGGGCCGGTGGCGATGAAGATCCTCTCCGCGGACATCCTGCACAAGGTGGACGTCGGCGGCGTGCGGCTGGGCG
>Ga0155282_1085_pt3 | contig 9101 bp, 10 predicted proteins | sample RifCSPhighO2_02_FD_106250 | JGI IMG/M metagenome (GOLD analysis project Ga0155282, IMG submission 106250) | Omnitrophica WOR_2 bacterium RIFCSPHIGHO2_02_FULL_68_15 | reverse complement strand
GTTTCAACCAGCCGCGACCATCACGACGCCGAAGCCGTTGATAATCATGTTTTCGGACCCCGAGACCTATGAAGCCATTCCTCTGGTGATCAAGAGCCATATGCCGTTTGTCGTCACGTACACCGGCGATCGGAACGATCACCACGTGCGGTCACTCATCAGCAAACTCTTGTCCGCTGAGCGATACACGTCTCAGATCAGCCCTACGACCTACCACACGCTGTATTACCCACGCGACATGGACCCCTGGATTCAGCCGAGGCTCACAACGGTCGGATGGTTTCATGAAGGCATCATGCCGTCCGTCCGGTGGTATTCGGTGAAGGCGACCACGACGGACTGGTTTGGTGAGCTTCGGAGGGTTTTGGGCGAACTCGGCGTCGTGATCCCCTCGGAGGAAGTGCTCGAACCGGCGTTGGAAGCGACCCGGGACTACTTCAGATTCGCGTAGTCCCTGACGGGGCCTGACCCCTTAGGGTCAGACCCCGCGCGGCATTTGTGAATCGTGCGTGGATTCGAACGCGGTGATGGCCGGCTCGTGCCGGAGGGTGAGGCCGATGGCGTCGAGCCCGCGGGCGAGGTGCTCCTTGACCCCGGCGTCCATCTCGAAGTGGAACGACAACTCCTCCGGCAAGTGGAGCGTCACCCGCTGGTGCTCCAGGTCCACCGTGGCTTCTAACCCCTGGTAGCGCCCCACCATTTGGAACACCTCCTCGACCTCCGCCTCCTGCAGGGTCACGGTGAGCAGGCCGTTCTTCGTGCTGTTGGTGTGGAAGATATCGGCGAACGACGGGGCGATGACCACCCGGAAACCATGCTGTTGGATGGCCCAGACGGCATGCTCGCGGCTCGACCCGCAGCCGAAGTTCTTGCGCGTGGCGAGGATGGAGGCGTGCGTGAACCGCGGGGCGTTGAGCTCGAACGCCGGGTCGGGGGTTTTATCGGCGCGGCAGCGCCAGTCCTGGAACAGGTGCTCGCCGAAGCCGGTCCGCAGGATGGACTTGAGGAACTGTTTCGGGATGATCTGGTCGGTGTCCACGTTGGCGCGGTCCAACGTGGCGACCAGCCCCCGGTGGGTCGTAAACGGGTCCATGGTCAGCGCCAGCTCCTGATGTCCACGAAATGCCCGGCGATCGCCGTGGCCGCCGCCATCTCGGGGCTCACCAAGTGGGTCCGGCCCCCTTTGCCCTGGCGCCCCTCGAAATTCCGGTTCGACGTCGAGGCGCAGCGCTCCCCCGGCGTGAGCTGATCGGGATTCATCCCCAGGCACATACTGCAGCCGGACTCCCGCCACTGGCAGCCGGCCTGCTGGAAGATGGTGTGGAGTCCCTCCTGTTCCGCCTGCGCCTTCACCGCCTGCGAGCCGGGGACGACGAGGACCCGCACGGTCTTGGCGATCGTCCGCCCCTTGAACCGCGCGGCGGCGGCGCGGAGGTCCTCGATGCGGGCATTGGTGCAGCTGCCGATGAACACGGTGTCCACGGGGATGTCGGTGATCGGCGTGCCGGGCGTCAGCCCCATGTAGGCCAGCGCCTGCTCGACGTCCTTTCGGCTGGCCCCCGGCACCGCGTCAGGGGCGGGGACCCGGCCGGTGACGTCCACCACCATGCCCGGGTTGGTCCCCCAGGTCACCTGCGGGGCGATCTGCGCGGCGTCCAGCGTCAGCGTCTTGTCGAACGCGGCGTCCGAATCGCTCGGCAGGGTATTCCAGAAGGCGACCGCCTGGTCGAACGCGGCCCCTTGGGGGGCGAATGGGCGTTTCCCGGCCGCGAAATACTGGAAGGTCGTGTCGTCGGGGGCGATCATCCCGGCACGCGCCCCCGCCTCGATGGACATGTTGCAGACGGTCATCCGCGATTCCATCGAGAGGGCGCGGATCGCCTCCCCCGCATACTCGAAGACATAGCCCGTCCCGCCGCTGGTGCCGATGGTCCCGATCAGCTTCAGGATGAGGTCTTTGGCGGTGACGCCGGGGCCCGGCCGTCCCGTGAAGTCCACCTTGAAGGTCTTCGGGCGTTTCTGCGTGAGGCACTGCGTCGCCAGCACATGCTCCACCTCGGAGGTGCCGATGCCGAAGGCGAGGGTGCCGAATGCCCCGTGGGTCGAGGTGTGGGAATCGCCGCAGACGATGGTGGTCCCGGGCAGGGTGAGCCCAAGCTCCGGGCCGATGATGTGGACGATCCCTTGGCGGTCGCTGGCCAGGTCGTAGAGGGTGACGCCGAATTCCTGGCAGTTGGCCGCCAGCGCGTCAATCTGCGCCTTGGAGATCAGGTCGCGGATGACGGTGCGGTCCTCGGTCGGGACGTTGTGGTCCATCGTGGCGACCGTCAGCTCCGGCCGGCGCACGCGGCGGCCGCTCAACCGCAGGCCCTCGAACGCCTGCGGGCTCGTCACCTCATGGACGAGGTGGCGGTCCATGTAGAGCAGGGCCGTCCCGTCGGGGAGCATCTCGACGACGTGCCGCGTCCAGATTTTCTCGAACAGCGTCTGTCCCATTTCAGCGTTTCTCGAGCATCACGAAGCTGTAAGCGAACGGCGCGTCGGGGTCGGGGCCGTGGTCCTCGCGGCTGACCTCGCGCCAGGCCGAGCGGTCCATGGCCGGCATGACCGTGTCCCCGTCGAACGCCTGGTGGATCTCCGTGACGTAGAGACGGTCGGCCACGGGAAGGGCCTGAGTATACAACGCGGCCCCCCCGATGACAAACGCCTCCGCGTCCTCGGCCGCCAACGCCAGCGCCTGCTCCAGCGAGCCGGCGGTCAGCGCCCCGCAGACCTTCAGTCCCGGCCGGCGCGTGACGACGATGTTGGTCCGGCCGGGCAGGGGTGTGCCGAGCGACTCGAACGTCTTGCGGCCCATGATGACCGCGTGCCCCAGCGTCAGCGCCTTAAACCGTTTGAGGTCGGCCGGCAGCATCCACGGGAGCCGGTTCTGATGGCCGATGACGCCGTTGGCGGCCACCGCGCAGATGATCGAAACCATTACACCGCCACGGCTGCGCGGATCGGCGGATGCGCGGTGTAGCCCTCCAGCATGAAGTCCTCGTAGCGGAACGCGTCCAGCGTCGTGACCGCCGGGTTCAGCCGCATCGTCGGGGCCGGGTAGGGCGCGCGCGTCAATTGGAGCCGGGCTTGCTCCAGGTGGTTGTGGTACAGGTGGGCGTCCCCGAGTGTATGGACGAACTCCCCCGGCTGGAGCCCGCAGACCTGCGCCACCATGAGCGTCAGCAGGGCGTATGAGGCGATGTTGAACGGCACGCCGAGGAAGACGTCGGCGCTGCGCTGGTACATCTGGCAGGAGAGCCGCCCGCCCGCCACGTAGAATTGGAACAGCAGATGGCAGGGGGCCAGCCGCATCTTGCCGAGATCCGCGACGTTCCAGGCGGAGACCACCAGCCGCCGCGAGTCGGGGTTGCGCCGGATCTCCTCGACCACCCCGCCGAGCTGGTCAATGGTCCGCCCGTCCGGCGCCGGCCAGCGCCGCCACTGCGCCCCATAGACCGGCCCCAAGTCACCGCGGGCGTCGGCCCACTCGTCCCAGATGGTGACGCCGTGCTCGCGGAGCCAGCCGACGTTCGTCTCCCCCTTGAGAAACCAGAGCAGTTCGTAGATAATAGACTTGAGGTGCACCCGTTTGGTCGTCACGAGCGGGAACCCCTGCGACAAATCACACCGCATCTGGTACCCGAAGACGCTGAGCGTTCCCGTCCCGGTCCGGTCGTGTTTGGCGGTGCCGTGGTCCACAATGTGACGCATCAACTGAAGGTAGGTCTGCATGGTGCTTGATTATACCAGCATGGACAAGCTGTGATATACTGCCGCTTCATCCCATGACGGAATACCTGGGGATCCTTATTGTCTGCGCCATCGCCGCGGCCATCGCCGGCGGCTTCATCCTGCTGACCTCTCTGCTCGGCCCGAAGCAGCCCACCGCCGTCAAGCAGGAGCCGTTCGAGTGCGGCCAGGCGCCCGTCACCAAGCCGGGCGGCCGGTTCCCCGTGAAGTTCTACCTCGTGGCGATGCTGTTCATCTTGTTCGACATCGAGTTGGTGTTCCTCTTCCCGTGGGCGGTGGTGTTCCGAGGATTGGGGTGGGCGGGGTTCTTCGAGATGCTCCTCTTCTTGGCGGTGGTGGTGCTCGGCTTCGTCTACGCGTGGAAAAAAGGGGCCCTGGAGTGGGAGTCCTAATCGAGGTGACCACCTGATGTTCGGCCAATCGAACTGGTTAACGACGAAAGTGGACGCCGCCCTCGGCTGGGCGCGGAAGTTCTCCATCTTCCAGTACCCGTTCGTCACCGCCTGCTGTGGGATGGAATACATGGCGACCGCCTGCTCCCACTACGACGTGGACCGGTTCGGCGCCGGCTTCCCGCGCTTCTCGCCGCGCCAGGCGGACGTCCTGTTCGTCGTCGGGACCATCAGCCACAAGATGGCCCCCATCCTGAAGAAGATCTACGACCAGATGACCGAGCCGAAGTGGGTGGTGGCCTTCGGCGTCTGCACCTGCACCGGCGGGTTCTACGACAACTACGCGACGGTGCAGGGGATTGACACGCTGATCCCGGTGGATGTCTACATCCCCGGCTGCCCCCCGCGGCCGGAGAACGTGCTCGACGGCCTGATGAAACTGCAGGCCAAGATCCAGGCCCAGCATTCCGGCGTCACGCTCGGCGCCTCCTCGCAGGCCATCGCCGACAAACTCCATGTCTGAGGAGCAGGCACCCCCGCCGGTCCCGCTATCCGAGCAGCTCCGGGCGCGATTTCCGGAGGCGGTCATCGCCACCCACCAACAGGCCGGCGACGACACCGCCGTCGTCCGGCGGGAGTCTCTGCGCGCCGTCGCGCAGCATCTGCGGGACGAACCGGAGCTGGCGTTCAACGTGCTGATGGATCTGACCGCCGTGGACGGGCTGAAGCTCGGGGCGGCCAGCCGGTTCGAGGTGGTTTACCACTTTTACTCGCTCGAGCAGAACCGGCGCCTGCGGCTAAAGGTGCCGGTGGAGGAGCAGGACCCGACCGTGGATTCGCTCGCCGACCTCTGGCCGTCGGCCAACTGGTTCGAGCGGGAAGTGTGGGACATGTTCGGCATCCGGTTCCGCGGCCACCCCAGCTTGAAACGCCTCCTGATGTACGAGGAGTTCAGCGGCCACCCCCTGCGCAAGGATTATCCCGTCAACCGGCGCCAGCCGCTCATCGGGCCGGGGAACTGATGGAGGCGACGGCGTACGAAACCCGCGATCTGCTGCTCAATGTCGGGCCGGCCCACCCGGCCATGCACGGCATCATCCGCATCCTCCTCCAGCTCGACGGGGAGACCATCAAGGGGGCGGACGTCGAGATCGGCTACCTCCACCGCGGCTTTGAGAAGATGTGCGAGCAGGGGGGCTACAACCACGCCATCCCCTACACCGACCGGCTGAACTACGTCTCCCCCCTCATCAACAACGTCGGCTACTGCCTGGCCATCGAGCGATTGATGGGGCTGACCGTCCCGGAGCGCGGCCAGTACATCCGGGTCATCATGTCGGAAATCTCCCGCATCACCGACCATCTGACCTGCGTGGGGGCTTCGGCGATGGAGCTGGGGGCGTTCACCGTCTTCCTCTACATGATCAAGGCGCGCGAGTATCTCTGGGAGCTCATCGAACAGGTGACCGGCGCGCGGTTGACCATCAGCTACTGCCGGGTGGGCGGGGTGAAGGCGGACCTGCCGGAAGGGTTCGAGACGCGGACGCGGGCGGTGCTGGCCCAGGTCCGCGAGGTGCTCGTCGAGTGCGACACGCTGTTGACCCGCAACCGGATCTTCGTGGACCGGATGAAGGGGACCGGCACGATCACCCAGCAGGACGCGCTCGGCTACGGCATCACCGGGCCGTTCCTCCGCTCGACCGGGGCCAATTTCGACGTTCGCAAACAGACCCCGTACCTGGTCTACGACCGGCTGACCTTCGAGGCGCCGCTCGGCCAGCACGGCGACAACCTCGACCGCTACTTCTGCCGCATGGAAGAGATGGAGCAGAGCATGCGGATCGTCGAGCAGTGCTTGGCCCAACTCCCCGGAGGGTCCATCCAGGCCGAGGGGGTGGCCGGCCAGGCGATCGCCGCGGCGGACATGGTGGACGCCGCGAAGATGGGGCGCATCGCGGAAATCGCCGGGACCCATCCGGTGACCGACCCGACGTTGGAAGGCAGCAACAAGCCGTTCCACCAGCGGATCAACGCGCCGGAGAAACGGGCCGTCCTGCCGCCGAAAGAGGACACCTACGGCAACATCGAAGGATTGATGTCCCACTTCAAATTAATCATGTTCGGGCACGGCATCCGTCCGCCGAAGGGGGAGGTCTACCAGGCGGTCGAGGGGGCCAACGGAGAGCTGGGGTTCTACGTCGTCAGCGACGGGACCGACAAGCCGTACCGCGTGCGTGTCCGGCCCCCCTGCCTGCCGATGATGGCGGCCCTGCCGCTCCTCTTGACCGGCGACATGATGGCCGACGTGGTGCCCACCTTCGGCTCGGTGAACATGATCGGCGGGGAGCTCGACCGATGAGCGCCGACGTCCGCGCGCTGGAGCCGCAGGCGAAGGAGATCCTTGCCCGCTACGACCAGAAGAAGGCGGCGATGCTGCCCCTGCTGCACCTGGTCCAGGAGCGGTTCGGGCTGATCTCGCCGGAGGCGGAGCGGTGGGTCGGCGAGCAGACCGGCGTGGCGGTCAGCCACGTGCACGAGGTCGTCACCTTTTATACGATGTATCGCACCAAGGCGATCGGCCGCTGTCACATTCAAGTCTGCACCAATCTCCCCTGCGTGCTGCGCGGGGCGGAGTCGGCGCTGGCCTACCTCAAGGAGCGGTTGGGGATTGACGTCGGGGAGACGACGCCGGACGGCCAGTTCACCCTGTCGTCGGTGGAATGTCTCTGCGCGTGCGAGATCGCGCCGATGGCGCAGGTCAACGACCGGTACGTCGGCCCGCTCGATCGCTCGGCGATAGACCGGGTGTTGGAGGAGGGCGGCCATGTCGCCTGAGCCGGTCCTCTCCCGCCGATTCAGCCAGGCCGGCGGCGCCTGGTACGACGCCTACGCCGCCGACGGCGGCTACGAGGCGGCGAAGAAGGCGCTGACCACGATGACGCCGGCGGAGGTGATTGACGAGGTGACCCGCGCCAACCTCCGCGGCCTCGGCGGCGCCGGTTTCCCGACCGGCAAGAAGTGGTCGTTCATCCCGAAGAACCCGTCGAAACCGGTCTACCTGGTCGTCAACGCCGACGAGGGAGAGCCGGGCACCTTCAAGGACCGCTGTCTCTTGGAGCGGGACCCGCACGCCATCATCGAGGGAATGCTGATCGCCGCCTACGCGGTCGGCTCCCACAAGGCCTACATCTATATCCGCGGCGAGTACGTCGAGCCCTACCGGCGGTTCTGCCGCGCCGTCGAGGAAGCCCGCGCGCACGGCTGGGTGGGGAAGGGCGTGCAGGGGGTCTGGGACTGGGAGATCACCGTGCACCGCGGGGCCGGCGCCTACATCTGCGGCGAGGAGACCGCCCTGCTGACGTCGCTCGAGGGGGGCAAGGGGTTCCCCCGGCTGAAGCCGCCGTTCCCGGCCATCTCCGGCCTGTTCGCGTGCCCGACCGTCGTCAACAATGTCGAGACGCTGGCCTCGGTGCCGCCCATCCTCCAGCGCGGCGCCGCCTGGTTCGCCGGGCTCGGCACGCCGAAGCAAGGGGGCACGCGCCTGTTCAGCATTTGCGGCCACGTCGAGCGGCCCGGGGTCTACGAAGCGCCGGTCAGCGTCACCCTGCGGTCGCTCATCGAGCGGGCCGGCGGGGTGCGGGGCGGCCGCCCGCTCAAGGCGGTGGTCCCCGGCGGCATCTCCGCGAAACTCCTTACCGCCTCGGAAGCGGACGTCGCGATGGATTTCGACTCGCTGATGGCGGCCGGCACGATGGCCGGCTCCGGCGGGGTCATCGTGATGGACGACACCACCTGCATGGTGAAGGCCCTTTGGACGGCGGCTAAGTTCTTCGCGCACGAGTCGTGCGGGCAGTGCTCGCCGTGCCGCGAGGGGACCGGGTGGATCTTCAAGGTGCTGACCCGCGTCCTGCATGGCCAGGGGCGCCCGCAGGACCTTGACATTCTCCTGTCGGCCGCCGGCGGCATGGAGGGCAAGACCATCTGCGTGTTCGCCGACGCGGCGGCCTGGCCCGTCCAGTCCTACATCCGGAAATTCCGCGCGGAGTTCGAACATCACATCGCCACCGGTTCCTGCGATCTTGTGAGAGCGCATGCCGACGCTCACCATTGACGGCCGGACGGTCACCGTCCCGCCCGGCACGACCATCATCCAGGCGGCCGACCAGCTCGGCATCACCGTGCCGCGCTACTGCTACCACCCGGGGCTCTCGATCGCCGGCAACTGCCGCATCTGTCTCGTCGAGGTGGAGCAGTTGCCGAAGCTCCAGATCGCCTGCTACACGCCGGTGGCCGACGGCATGGTGGTCCATACCGGCTCGGACAAGACCTTGAAGGCCCGGCAGGAGGTGCTCGAGTTCCTGCTGGCCAACCACCCGCTCGACTGCCCCGTCTGCGACCAGGCGGGCGAGTGCGAACTGCAAAACTACTACATGGATCACGGGCGGTACGAGGCCCGGTTCGCCGAGCAGAAGGTCAAGAAGACCAAGAAGGCGACGCCGATCGGCCCGACGGTGATGCTCGACCAGGAGCGGTGCATCCTCTGCTCCCGGTGCGTCCGGTTCACCGATGAGATCTCGAAGACCAGCGAGCTGGGGATCTTCAACCGCGGCGACCACGCCGAGCTGGACGTTGCGCCGGGGCAGGCGCTCGACAACCCGTACGCCGGCAACGTCGTGGACATCTGCCCGGTGGGGGCGCTGACCGACCGGGATTTCCGGTTCAAGGCGCGCGTCTGGTACCTCTCCTCGAGCCCGTCGGTCTGCCCCGGGTGTTCGCGCGGCTGCAACATTGACATCCACTACGTGTTGGACCGGCCCTACCTGGCGGACGGGGCGCGCGTCATGCGCCTGAAGCCGCGCTACAACCCGGCCGTCAACCAGTGGTGGATGTGCGACGAGGGGCGGTACGCCTACAAGG
>Ga0155282_1071_pt2 | contig 9163 bp, 9 predicted proteins | sample RifCSPhighO2_02_FD_106250 | JGI IMG/M metagenome (GOLD analysis project Ga0155282, IMG submission 106250) | Omnitrophica WOR_2 bacterium RIFCSPHIGHO2_02_FULL_68_15 | reverse complement strand
CGCGCAGCGCCTGGAACGCGCGGAGGATGAGCGCTTCCTCGCCCCGGTGGGTGCTGCCCGCCACGATCACCGCCAGGCTGGCCTCCAGCCCCAGCCGCGCGGCCGTTTCCTGGACCGCCTGCGGGCTCGGGCGGGCCGAGAGGCTGGCGTCCCACTTCAGGCTGCCGGTGACTTTGACGCGATCAGGCGCAACGCCCAGGGCCAGGACGCGGTCCGCGTCAGCCTGGCTCTGCATTAGGAACACCGCAACTTGTCCGAGCAGACCGCGCAGCCATGGCTGGACCCACCGGTAGCGGGCGAAGGCGCGGGGCGAGAGGCGGCCGTTGACGACCGCAATAGGCACACCACGCGACGCCGCCACTCGGAGCGTATTGGGCCACAGCTCAGATTCGACCAGCAGGAGGCACCTGGGATGAAGCGCCTCCAGCGCCCGCCGTACGCAGCTGCGCAGGTCGAGCGGGAAATAGACCGGGATCACCGGCGGGCCCTGCTGCGAGGCGACGGTGAACCCGGCCGGCGTGATGGTGGAGAGGACGAGCGGATCATTAGGCCGCTGCTCGGCCAGCGCGCGCAGCAGGGGCCGCGCCGCCAGCACTTCGCCGACGCTGACCGCGTGCAGCCACACCGGACGGCGGCCGCCTAGCGGCTCGACGACGCGCGCCGGGTAGCGGCCCAGGCGCATCGTCCAGCCCTCATGCGGCAGCCGGCGGCGCCACAAGGCGCGCGGGAGGTAGAGGAGGAATCCAACGATGTAGAGGAGCTCGTAGAGGAACCAGATCATTTGGAACTGATGACAACTACATCGCAGCAATCAGCGGTCATCTGCGTCCTCCTGATTGGTGAGGTTATTGCTCAAACCGGTCAATCACGCGCCGACGGGTGAAGTACCAGAGCCATGCCGCCGGACCGCCCAGCCACAGGAGGATCAGCGGATTGAGCACCGCCCGGACGCGGTCCCACGGCGTCGGTTCGGTGAAGAGCCAGAACGTCCAGGCGAAGTGGGCCCAGTAGCAGCCGACGGCCAGGGCGGCGGCGGCCAGCATCCAGCTCAAATACAGCGCCCACCGCCGGAAGCGCCATAGGCCCCGGATGCCCGTCCCAATGCCGACGAGCGCCGCCAGAGCGCCGAGCACCCAGGCGGGCTCGCGGATGCCGACCATCAGGACCATCGCCCCGCAGGCCCCCAGGGCGCCGCCGAGCGCCGTCACCAGCTTGAGCCGGCGCGCCTGGCCAGGGCCGTCGGCGTCATCGGGCTCACGCGCGAGGGTGGGCTTGGTCATAGACCTTCTTCAGCCGCTGGGGCGTGATGTGCGTGTAGATCTGCGTCGTCGAGAGGCTCGAGTGGCCCAGCAGCTCCTGGACGCTGCGCAAATCGGCCCCGCGGTCCAGCAGATGCGTCGCGAAGCTGTGGCGCAGGCTGTGCGGGCTGATGGACGCCGGCAGCCCGGCGAGCTTGACGTAGCGCGCGATGAGCCGGTCCACGTGGCGCACCGTCAGGCGCGTGAGCTTCTGGCTGACGAACATGGCGTAGGGCACGCGCAGCTTCTTCGGCCGCCGAGCGAGGTAGGCGCGGATCGTCTTCAGCGCGGTCTCGCCGATCGGGCAGAGCCGCTCCTTCTTGCCCTTCCCGCGCACCAGGACGGTGCCCGAGATCTCATCGAGATCCTCCAGGTTCAGGCCGGTGAGTTCGCCCACCCGCATGCCCGTCGAGTAGAGCGTTTCGAGCAGGGCGCGGTCCCGTCGCCCCTGCCAGGTCGTCGCCGGCGGTGTTTCGAGCAGCCGGGCGACCTGCCGCTCGTCGAGGAACGAGGGCAGCCGCCGCTCCAGGCGCGGCGTCGGGATGGCCTGCGCCGGGTTGTGCGAAAGCCGCCCCTCGCGGCAGAGGAACCGGAAGAAGCTGCGCAGGCACGAGAGCTTGCGGGCGATGGTGCGCCGGGCATGCTGCCGGGCGCTGAGCTCGGCGACGAAGCGCCGGATGTCGAGCGGAGTAATCGCCGAGAGGCGGTGGTGGCCGAGGAACGCGAAGAACTGCGCCAGGTCCAGCGCGTAGTCGCGGCAGGTATAGTCCGACGCGTTGCGCTCCGCGCCCAGGTAGCGGAGGAACCGCTCGACGGGCGCCCGGGGAATCGCCTCAGGCATACGCTCTACTGCTTACTCTCGTCTCCCTCATCAGAGGCATCCTTCTCATCCGCCCCGGCGGCGTCCTTCTCCAGCCGCCGCGCCGTATAGCGGCACGTCGGATAGTTCGAGCAGCCGTAGAAGTGCCGGCCCCGTGAGCGCCGCTCGATGAGGTCGCCGCCGCAGCCGGGCTGGGGGCATGCAACACCGGTGGGCACCGGCTTGGCGTTGCGGCACTCGGGGTAGGCGGAGCAGCTCAGGAACTGGCCGAACCGCCCCCACTTGATCACCATCGGTTTGCCGCACTTCTCACAGACGTAGTCGGTGGGGATCACCTCGCGCTTGACGTCGCGCATCTTCTCCTGCGCGGTCGTGACGCGCGAGGCGAAGGGCGCGTAGAACTGCCGGATCACCGAGATCCACTCAAGATGCCCTTCCTCGATGCGGTCCAGCTCCTCCTCCATCTCCGCGGTGAACTTGATGTCCATGATCTCCGGGAAGTGCTCGACGAGCATCTCGGTCACTGTGCGCCCGAGTTGCGTCGGCACGAGGCTGCCGCCCTGGCGCCGGACGTAGTCGCGGCCCACGATGGTCTGGATCGTCGGCGCGTAGGTGCTGGGACGCCCGATGCCGTTCTCCTCGAGCGCCTTCACGAGCGAGGCATCGGTGTACCGCCGCGGCGGCTTCGTGAAGTGCTGGGACGGGGTCACGCCCGCGAGGGTCAGCTTTTCGCCCGCAACCAGCGGCGGCAAGGTCCCGTCCGGCAGGCGATCCTCATCCTTGTCCGGCTCCTCCCCGGCTTCCTGGTAGGCCTGCGTCCAGCCCGGGAAGATGTTCGTGCGTCCGTTGGCCTTGAGGTGGAACTTGCTTGCCCCGCCGCTGCCGGATTTGGCGGCGGGGCCGGCGTCGACCTGCACGCCGATGACCCGGTCCACTGCGTCGGCCATCTGGCTCGCCACGAACCGCTGCCAGACGAGCTGGTAGAGCGCGAGCTGGTCGTTGTTGAGGCGGCCCTTCAGCGACTCAGGCGCGCGGCTGACGCTCGTCGGCCGGACCGCCTCATGCGCCTCCTGGGCGGACTTGCGGGAGCGGTAGGCGCGCGGCTCGGCGGGCAGGTAGTCCTTGCCGAACCGCTTGGGGATGAAGCTGCGCACCGCCGCCAGCGCCTCGTTGGCGACCCGCACCGAGTCGGTGCGCATGTAGGTGATGAGGCCGACTGGCGCGGCCTCGCCGATCTCGAGCCCCTCGTAGAGCTCCTGGGCAATGCGCATCGTCCGCGCCGAGGAGAAGTTCAGCTTGTGGAACGCCTCCTGCTGGAGCGTGCTGGTCGTGAAGGGCGGCTTCGGGTAGCGCCGCTGCTCCTTCTCGTCCACTTTGCCGACCGCAAACGACTGCCGGCGAAGCTCCTCGGCGATCCGCTCGGCGTCGGCCTTGGTCTTGACCTCCGCCTTCTTGTCGCCGATCTTCTCGAGTTGGGCTTTGAAGGCGCCGCCCCCGGCGGCCTTCTGCAGCTCCGCCTCGATGGTCCAGTACTCCTGCGGCTTGAACGCCTCGATCTCCTTCTCGCGGTCCACGGTCAGCCGCAGGGCGACCGACTGCACGCGGCCCGCCGAGAGCCCCCGCCCCACTTTCTTCCAGAGGAGCGGCGAGAGCGAGTAGCCGACGAGCCGGTCGAGCACGCGGCGCGCCTGCTGGGCGTTGACCTTCTTGAGGTCGATGGGACGCGGGTGCTGGACCGCCGCCTTGATCGCGTCCGGCGTGATCTCGTGGAAGGTGATGCGGTAGATCTTGCGGCCGTTGCGCCCGGCGGCTGCCTTCTTCCCCTTCGGGGACGCGGGCTTCTCCTTGCCGCTTTTGCCGGCGGAGCGTTTGGCGGCCTTTTTCGCCTCGGCCTCATCGTCGTCGAGCAGCAGCCGCTCCAGGTGCCAGCTGATCGCTTCGCCCTCGCGGTCCGGGTCGGGTGCTAGGTAGACCGCCTCCCGGCCGCGCGCCGCCTCCTGGAGCTGCTTGGCGAACTTGCGCCGCTTCTGGATGACGATGTAGTGGGGCGCGAAGTCGTGCTCGACGTCCACGCCGAGCCGGCTGGCCGGCAGGTCGCGCAGGTGGCCCATCGACGAGGTGACATCGAAGTCGGGGCCGAGGATCTTGTTGATGGTTTTCGCCTTGGCGGGCGATTCCACGATCACGAGGCGTTTGGCCATGGCTAGAGCCTACCGCATCCGCGGGGTGTCTGTCAAAACGGCCTGCGGCGAGCCGCCGCCGACGAAGTGGATGATCTCCACACGGTCGCCTTCCTTTAATACCGCACCGGGCAGCTGGGCCCGTTTCAGGATGGTCAGGTTCAGCTCGACCACGACGCGCTCCGGCTGGACCTTGAGCGTCTCGAGCATCTGCAACGCCGTGGTGCCCTCGGGCAATTCCCGCTGCTCGCCGTTGACTATGACCTGCATCAAAGGACCTTTCAAATCCGCGTAATCATTGCCGCACAAATCGCTTCCCCGGCAGCTGCCGGACCAAGCGCTTCACCTCGAGCTGGAGCAGAAGCGATGACACCTCCGGTATTTCCAGGCCGCTCTCCAGCGCGATGTCGTCCATCGTCCGCGGCGCCCGCCCGACGCAACGCAGCACGCGCGTCTCCACCTCGGTACCAGGTACGTTGGTACCTGGTACGTTTGTACCTGGTACCGACACCGGAGCCGATTCCCTGAGCGGGACAAGGCGCAGCTCTTCCAGAATATCCTCAACCGAGGTCACGAGCCGCGCGCCCTGCTTCAGCAGCCCGTGCGTCCCCTGCGACGTCACCGCCGTCATCGGACCCGGCACCGCGAACACCTCGCGCCCCTGCTCAAGCGCCATGTCCGCCGTGATCAGCGCCCCACTGCGGGCCGCGGCCTCCACCACGACCACACCCAGCGACAGCCCGCTGATGAGCCGGTTGCGCCGCGGGAAATTCAGCGGCAGCGGCTCGGTTTCCATCGGGTATTCCGACACGAGCCAGCCGGACTTCGCCACCTCGCCCGCCAGCCGTTCGTGCTCAGGCGGGTAGACCCGCGAGAGGCCGCTGCCCAGCACCGCGACGGTCCGGCCGCCGGCCTTCAGGGCGCCGCGGTGGGCCGCGCTGTCGATCCCGCGCGCCAATCCGGAGACCACGGTGACGCCGCGCAGCGAGAGCTCGCAGGCCAGCCGCTCGGCGCACTCCAGGCCGTAGAGCGACGCGCGGCGCGCCCCCACGATCGCGACCGCGGGCGCAGACGCCACCTCGGGAAGACCCCGGACGTAGAGGGCCAGCGGCGGATCCGGGATCGTGCGCAGCGTCTCCGGATAGCCGGCGTCGGCCGGCGTGAGGATCCCGACACCGGCGCGCTTCGCCAGCTCGAGCTCGCGCGCCAGGCGGCGCTCATCGCGGCAACCCGCGGCGAGCCGCTCGGCCGCCGGCGCACGGAGGCCGGCCGCCTGCCGGAGCTCCGCGGCACCGGCGGCGAAGATGCGGTCCAGGCCGCCGAAGGCCTCGAGGAGCCGCCGGAGGCTGGCCGACCCGATGCCCGGCACCAGGTTCAGGGCGATGAGACGTTCTCGGTCAGTCAGCATTTGATGTGGAGCCCCACGGGCAAGCCCGTGGCACCTTCCTGGACGCCCGTGGGGCGGAACCGCTCCGAAGCCACCCTCGCTTCGCCTTCCTCCCCGCCCAAGGGCGGGGCTTCCGGCGAAGGAGGGTGAAAGGACACGGAAATCAATCAACACACTGCGCGGGGGAAACACACAGCGGCCGCCGCTACCGGCGGCGCCGGGTGATCCGCGTCACGGTCAAGACGCGGTCCCGGTCGTTGAAGGAGAGCTCAAAACGGGAGAAGAACCCGGCCCGCCCCATGAGGTTGAAGCCCATGTGGAGGGCGTCGGAGAACCCGGCGGGTGCGGTGAACTCGGAGCCGGCGAACCGCACCCGGATGCCGTGCAAGTAGATGGGCAACACCGCGCCGTTGCCGAGTGCGACGTAGCGCCGCTTGGCCCGGTTGAGCTTGATGCCCAGCAGCTGGGCCACATCCATGTGAAAGACACTCAGCGAAGCGCCCGAGTCCACGTAGGCCTGCAGGTACAGCCACCGGTTGCCGGTCCACGCCTGGAGATAGACGATGGGGGCGTCGCGTCCCTGGGCGTCCTTGAGGTATGGGAACTCGACCCGCCCCAGCGAGGCGGCGGGTCTCCGGCGGCGCGGCATCACAATGCAGTCAGCGACTCTTCCGGAAGCGGGATGTAGTAGATGCCCGCGTCCTTCTTGGCGAGGCGGGACTCGGCGCGCTGGTAGGCGGCCAGCTGGGTGTCGCCCGATCCGACGATGTGGTCGTCCACCACCACGACGTACTTGCCGCTGTAGCGCTCGGAGAGCTCCCCGACGTGGTCGAGGAAGTACCGCCAGCTCCGGCACAGGCAGGGGCTCAGCTTCTCCCAGACCCGCTCCACCGCCTCATCGACGGAGAGGCTGCTCGTATCAATGGTCAGATCGGCGTGGGCGTAGGCGGCCGCGCGCTGGGCGAGCAGGGCGCGGATGCGCCCGAGCGGGCTGGGGTGGCCTACGAGGAGCGGCCGCGCATCCAGCCGGCGTCCCACGCGCGCGAGGATCACCTGCGGCCGGGCGGTGAGGCAGATGACCGGCCCGCTCACCCGCAGCTTGGCACGGCTCTGCGGATCCACGAACGCCCCGCCACCGGTCGCGATGACCTGCTCGTGTGCGCGGATCACCCGGCCGATCGCCCGCCGCTCGAGCCGGCGGAAGACCGCTTCGCCGCGCTCGGCGAAGATGCGGGCAACGGGCATCTTGGCGCTGGTCTCGATGAGCCGGTCCACGTCCACGAACGTCCAGCTCAGCCGCTTCGCCAGCCGCTTGCCGACGGTGCTCTTCCCCGTGCCCATGAAGCCCGTCAAGATAATGTTCATCGCCCTTCACAACCCCTCATCACCCTTCAAAAGCTACGGACCTGTTGGAGGTAGTTCCGATGATTCCGCTGGAGTTCTTTCAGGCTGTCGCTCCCGAACTTCTCGAGGACGGCGCGGGCCAATTCGAACGCAACCATGGCTTCGCCGACCACGCCGGCGGCGGGCACCGTCGTCACGTCGGAGCGCTCCACGGTGGCGACCACCGGGCGCTTCGAGTTGATCTCGACCGATCGGAGCGGCTTGCGCAGCGTCGAGAGCGGCTTGAGGAAGCCGCGCACGATGATGGGCTGGCCGGTCGTCATGCCGCCCTCGAAGCCGCCGGCGCGGTTCTGCGATCGGTGGAATCCCTTCGCCTTCGAGTAGAAGATCTCATCTTGCACCTTCGAGCCGTGGAGTGAGGCGGCCAGCACCCCGTCGCCGATCTCCACCGCCTTCACCGCATGGATGGAGAGCACCGCCCGACCCAGGATCGCATCCAGCCGCCGGTCGTAGTGGACGTGGCTGCCCAGGCCGGGTGGCACGCCCTCGGCGAGCACCTCGAAAATCCCGCCCAGCGTATCGCCCGCCTTGACACAGGCATCGATCTCGCGCACCATCCGCTTCGTGGCGGCGGCATCCAGGCAGCGCAGCGGCGTGGCATCCGCCCTGCGGATGCGCGCGATGCCGGCCGCCGACGGCTTGGCCCGCACCGAGCCGAGTGCCACCACGTGGCTGGCCAGCTCGATGCCCAGGGCAGAGAGCAGCTGCTTGCATACCGCCCCCACCGCGACGCGCGCCGCCGTTTCGCGAGCGCTCGCCCGCTCGAGGACGTTGCGGATGTCCCGGTGGTCGTATTTGATGGCGCCGGCGAGGTCCGCGTGGCCCGGCCTCGGCCGGGTGACCGCCGGCAGCCGGTCGATGGAGGCGTCCTTGTTCTTGATGGAGAGGGCGACGGGGCTGCCCAGCGTCTTGCCCCGCCGCACGCCGCCGACGAACTCGACGGTGTCCGTCTCGAACTGCATCCGCGGCCCGCGGCCGTAGCCGAGCTGGCGCCGGCGCATCTCGCGCTGGAGCACTACCGGGTCAAGGCGCACACCGGAGGGCATCCCCTCCAGGATCGCCGTCAGCGACGGCCCGTGCGATTCGCCCGCCGTAAGAAATCGTAACATGAGCGATACCTCAGTATTTCTTAGTTCGGGGTTGGGGGTTCGGGGTTCGGGGCAAAGGCAGTTGCCCCCAACCCCCAACCCTGAACCCCGAACTGATGTTAACGCGGTCCATAGAATTCCCACAACAGCCTGAATGTATCCTCGATGCCGCTCATGCGCAGGATCGTATTGCCGAAGAAGAGCGACGCCACCAGCCCGAGCGAGAGGAACGGCCCGTACGGGATCACGTGCGAGCGCTTGAAGAGGAGCACGAACAGCCCCGGGATGAGCGCCAGTATCGGAGCGGTGAAAAATGTCACCAGCACGAGCTTCCAGCCCAGGACCGAGCCGGCCATCGCCAGGAGCTTGATGTCGCCGCCCCCCATGCTCTCCTTCTTGAAGATGAAGTCGCCCACCACCGCCGTCACGTACAGAATGCCGCCGCCGGCCAGCAGTCCGAGAACCGAGCGGACCACTCCCATCCACCAGAGCGTCGTCCCGTGGAGCGACGGCACCAGGCCGCTCACGATGACGCCGACGACCAGCCCGCCGACGCTGATCTCATCCGGGATGATCTGGAACTCCAGGTCCACGAAGCTCGCCGCGATCAGCGCGTAGACGAACGCCACGTACACCAGGCCCGCCGGGCTCGCGCCGAAGCGGTGCAGGACGGCCACGGTCGCAGCGCCGGTGAGCGCTTCCACCAGCGGGTAGCGCCAGGAGATCGTCGCCTTGCAGTGCCGGCACTTCGCCCCCAGCAAGAGGAAACTCACGAGCGGGATGTTGTCGTGCCAGACGATCGTGCGCTTGCACGACGGGCACCGGGAGCGGGAACGCACAATCGACTGCTCGCGCGGCAGCCGCCAGATGCAGACGTTCAGGAAGCTGCCGAGGAAGCTGCCCCCGAGGAACCAGAGCAGCCACGTCATCCGATCGCCTTCATCAGGGCTCGGCGCATGGCCTCAAGCGGCGGCGCGCGGCGCGTC
>Ga0155282_1045_pt3 | contig 9201 bp, 7 predicted proteins | sample RifCSPhighO2_02_FD_106250 | JGI IMG/M metagenome (GOLD analysis project Ga0155282, IMG submission 106250) | Omnitrophica WOR_2 bacterium RIFCSPHIGHO2_02_FULL_68_15 | reverse complement strand
GCCACCACTTTGCCGAGGATGGCGAGCTTCTGGTCCGGCGTCACCACGATGGGGGGCATCGTGGGGTGCTCGGGCTGCAGCCGGATTTCGTCGCGCTCTTTGACGAAGCGCTTGATCGTCGCCTCGTCGTTGAGGAGCGCCGCCACGATGTCGTTCGGCTCAGCGCTCGTCTGCTGGCGGACGATCACGTAATCGCCCTCAAGAATCCCGGCGTTGATCATGCTGTCGCCCTGGACCTTGAGCGCGAAGTGCGGGGGCGCTCCGGCGGCCTCCGGGGAGGCCCCGAGCCACGCGCCGTCGATCACGATGTGGCCCTCCACCTGCTCCTGCGCGAGCATCGGTGTTCCGGCCCGGATGCGGCCCACGACGGGCACCCGGAGCGCATGCTCGAAGGGCGCCATGACATCGAGCAGGCTGATGCTGCGCGCCCGCGGCTCGCGCTTGAGGAAGCCTTTCTTGGCGATGGCGTCGAGGTGCGACGTGACGCCGCGGAGGCTCCTGATGCCGAGCAGCTTGCCCAGCTCCCGGATCGTCGGCGGGTAGCCGCGCTCGCGGATCCACCCGCGGATCGCCTCGATGACCGTGTGCTGCCGCTTCGTCAGCTGTTTGGCCATTTCACGCTCAGTTTCTAGAACTGGTTTCACAAATACTTGCTGGGAGTGATTACGGTGATTTCTCAAAGCTGATTACGGTGATTACCGTCGGACCTCATCACTGAAATCAGCTCTTGGAATCACCGAAATCCCCTCCATAGGATTTCTGAAACAGCTTCTAGGCAAACTCTAACGCGCGAGTACGGACGATCAGGGCTTCGTTATAGCGCGGATAATACAGGCGGAGGTCTTCGATCAACCGCTTCGCATCAATCTGACCGTCTGAGAGAGCCATGCTCGTGTACGTCATGAGGGAGCCGGCTAGAGGAAACACCAATCGAGACACCGTCCCGATGTTCCCCATCGCAATCGTCACAAGGTTCTTCGGGTGGTGAGCCGCGGTGAACTGCAAGAGCCTCAGCACATCGCTCTCATGCTGAGCCAGTGTGGCAATCTTAATGATGTCGGCTCCGAGCTGGCTCGCGTGACCGACGATCTGCTTCAGCCCTGATTCCGACGGCGTGCCGTTGAAATCGTGATGAGAGAGAATGACAATGTTCTTATTCCGATGCGCCGCGGTGACAACCGACTTCAAGATTGTGGCGCTCAAATCAATGTCAATTGCGTCAACGAGAGGTGAGATGTTCTGGTAGAGGTCGGCGCGCTCGGCATCAGAAAGTTTCACTGTTCCGCGCACTTCACCCTTTCCACGGATGGTGCCGATCAAGGGCATCTCGTGGCGCTTCAGCGCCTTGACCTCGTCAACGACGCTTGCTTGGGTGAATGGCCCCCTGAAACGGTCAACGCGAACCTCCAGGATGTCCACGCCTTCACCGGCCGCTTCGGCAACGACTGGGGATTCCCCGATGACGCTCAGCACCACGCGGGGCAGCTGACCAAGTGTGACATCACCGATTTTTAGCATGTCGGAAACGGGCGCCAGGACATCAGTGCCACGACGATATCTTGTGTTCATCGAGCCCGCTTGTCAAGAGGCCTGGCATCGCGCAGCGCGGCGAGTGATTCGGTCAGCTGGCGCTTGACCGACTCGAGCCCTTCGGTGGAGAGCGGGTGGGTGAAGAGGCCGTTCATCACCTTGAGCGCGCGGTTCAGTTGGGCCGTCCCCTCCGCCAGATCGCCGGAGGAGAGCCGCTCGCGGCTCATGCGCACGAGCAGCTCGCTGACCTTCAAGGCGGTCGGCGCATCGTTGGGCACATTGTGCAGCCCGTTGAGGTAGGCGTCGATCGCCTCGGCCGGCTTGTCCGCGCGGGTGAAGCCGTCTCCCAGCCGCACCCAGTGGGCCAGCCCGGTCGGCGGCTCGGCGAAGCGGACGTCGTACTGGGGAACGAACGCCAGGCCCCACGCGCGCAGGACCGGGTAGCTGTAGAGGTGAAGGGTCAGCTCCCGCGGCGCGCCGTTGCGGAACACGAGCACGGTCGCGGAGGCCGCGCGCCCCTTCAGCGCACTCGAGAGCGCGGCGAAGTCCTCGATGGTGCGCAGCTCCGTCTCCTGCACGCGCACGATGACGTCCTCCGGCCGCAGATCGGCCAGGTGCGCCTGCGAGGACTCCTCCACGCTGATGACGCGCACCCCGGCGGCGCTGTCGGCGACGACGACGCCGCGGAAGAGCGAGGGAAGTTGGGCGCCAGCGGCGAAGGGTGCAGGGTGAAGGGTGAATAGCACGGCGGCAAACAATCCCAGACCATTGGCTTGTCTCATTCCAAATGCCCTACGCCCTTCGCCCTTGACCCTTCGCCGGTCATTGCAGCATGCTCGGGCCGCGGAGCGCCACGTCGATGAGCAGCAGCAGGATCACGAGGGACAGCCACCAGCTCATGAGCGGCTCGCGGACCGTCGCGTTCGTGGTGGGCGGCAGGAGCGCGGCGTCCGGCGCATCGTAGACGCCCGCGGTCGCGCGGGCAAGCCCGCGCAGCAGCGGCTCCAGCGGCGGCTGGCCGGCCAGCTCCTGGGAGGCGGGTGGCGTGCCGAGCTGGACCCACCGTTTCGCAAATATCACGGCGCGCGGGTCCGACGGTTCAGCCGCGGCGCCGTCTGGAGCGGGCGGGCCCGCCCGACCATCGACGGGGTTCGCCTCGAGGGAGAGCTGGTACCAGCCGCTCGGAATCTGCTCGAGCGAGGCCTGCCACCGCCAGGTCCCGGTCTGCGCAAGCGACACCGGAATTTCCAATCCGCCTTCCGCCGCGACCAAGGTTCCCACCGGGTCGTGCATCGCGCCCTCGACGACCAGTTGCGGGACGTCCCCGTTCTCCTCGATCCGCACGAACAGCTCCTCGGTCAGGCGCGGCCGCATCGTCCAGCGCACGACCTGCGCCCAGACGCCGTCGAAGCCGCGCCAGCGGATCCAGTCCGGCGACCAGCGGGTGTCGGCGTCCGAGGCGAAGGCCGCCACCCGGCCCCGGCCCACCGTCCAGCGGGCGAGCAGCGGCTCGTCCCCGCCGCCGCCGTTCACCGTCAGATCGACGCGGGCCTCCGGCTTGGCCGTCGCCGTGAGGTAGCCCCGCAGGGACGGCCAGTCGGTAGCATCGGCGAACCAGTCGCTCTCCGGCGTCTTCGTCGGGCGGAAGAGCCCCTCGGTGAACGGCAGCCGTCCGAGCGCATCCTCCGTGTCCCGGGCGACGAGCCGCGGCAGGTCGTCGAGCGTGTTCAGCTGGTAATACGTGCCGCCCGTCGAGCGCGCGAGCCACTCCAGATACTCGGTGTTGATGAAGGCCGACCCGATGCCGATCGTGCTCACCGTGATGTGCTCGAGCTTGAACGACTTGACGAGCGCCTCGTAGGCCTGGCGGGGGAACGGGGTGTTGCCGTCGGAGAGCAGGATGATGTGCTTAAGCGAAGCGCCCGTCAGGTTGAGCCGGTTCGACGCGGCGGTCAGCGCCGGGTACACGTCCGTGCCGCCGCTCGAGCGCAGCTTCACGAGCTTCTCCACGAGCGCGCGGCTGGCCTGCCCGGCGGGCTGGACCTCCGCGAGGACGTAGGGCTGCGTGTCGAAGGCGAGGATGCCGACCAGGTCCTCCGGCGAGAGCTGGTTGACGAGCGTGACCGCGGCGCGCTTGGTCGCCGCGATGCGCGGCCCCAGCATCGAGGCGGAGCGATCGATGAGCAGGATCATGCACACCCGCCGCTTCGATTCCTGCAGCCCCTTCGGCTCGAACCGGACCGGCAGCAGCCCATCCAGGGGCGAGGCCGTGGCGAGCTCGTGCGCGAGGTCGCCGCCGAGCCCGACCAGGATGAGCCCGCCGCCGAACCCCTCGATGTAGCGCTGGAGTGCTGCGCCCTGCCCCGCCGAGAGCGACGACTTCGGGACGCCAAAGAGCAGGACCGCGTCATAGTCGAGCAGCGGCGAGGCGTCCTCGGGCAGCTCCGTCATCTTGGCGATGGAGAGCTCCATGTCGCGCCGCCGCAGGGCCCCGCCCAGCGCCGGCGGCCCCGCCGCGCGATCGCTCACGAAGAGGACCCGCGGCGGCCCTTCCACCTCGGTGTAGGCGCGCCGCTCTTCGCTCAGCGCATCCTCGGGCACCTCCAGCCGCACCGCGAGCGCCATCGTCCCGCGCCCGACGGCGGGCACCGTGAGCGTGAACACCTGCCAGCCGGGACGGATCGACAGCCGCTGGCGCTTCAGCGCCACCCCCTGCAGCGAGACCGTGACCTGTGCTGCCTTCGGGCGCGCGCCGCTGTTGAACACCACGAGGCGCAGCGGAATGGGCGAGCCTTTCTGGACGACCGGCGGGACGGCGAGCTGGTCCCACGCCGCGGCCGCCTTGCCGGACGCCGGCGGCGGCACCGGGAAGAGCGTAATACCCAGGCGCCGGACCGCCGCCAGGACGCCGGCGGCGCTCCCGGTGGTCTCGCGCCCGTCGCTCAAGAGGATGGCAGCGGTGCGGCCGGCGGAGGACTCCGCAGACCCGAGCAGGCTGGGGATCGAGAGGAGTGCTGTTTCCAGGTTGGTGGCGGTCCGCGTCACCGCGGCCCGATCGAGCGCGCGCGCCACGGCCTCAGGCTGGTCCAGCGGCTCGCGGCTGACGGGGACGGCCAGGCGCGTGTCGGCGCCGAAGACCGCCACCGCGCGCTCCATCTGCGGGGGGCGGAGCCGCTCCAGCGAGGCGATGCGGCGCGCGAACCACGCCCGCTGGGCGGGGTCGATGCTGGCTGAGCCGTCGACGAGATAGACGAGCCGGCGGGGGACCTCGGCGGTGCGCACGCGCGAGCCGCCCAGGAGTGTGGCGCAGAGCGCCGCGACGGCCGCCGCGCGGGCGAGGATCGCCGCGCGCTTGCGCCACCCGGAGAGCGGAATCCGCCGCCCGCACCAGATGACCAGAGCAATCGCGGCGATGGGCAAGAACGACAGGAGATTCATGGCGCGACCGGAATGTGCGGGTTCGGGGTTCGGGGTTCGGGGATCGGGGCAACCACGTCCGCCCTGAACCCCGAACCCTGAACCCTGATCAGTTGTTTCGTGCTGTACCACCACCACTCCAGCAGCAGCAGCACGAGCAGCAGGATGGTCAGGGAGCTCGCGAGCGGGTGCGCTGCCGGGCGCGGCGGATGGTCCATCGGCACCGCGTCCGGCAAGGGGCGCCAGGTGGAGATGCGTTCGGAGAGGTTCGATTCCAGCGGGTCGAAGAAGTTGACCGCGGCCGACTGCTCGCGCGAGCCCTGGACGAACCGGTACCGCCCGCTGAGCGTCGTCTCCTCATAGCGCACAGTACCGCCCGAGCTCTCCACGGTGTCCGTCGAGCCGTCGGGACGATGGACGCGCACCGGACCGGGCGCGAACCCGGAGGCGGTCAGCGGCTCGCCCGGCGTCTGCGCGTCGCGGTACCCCATGAGCCAGCGGAGGCTGTTGAAAAACGCCAGGAGCAGCGGCGTCGAGCTCATGCTGCCGGACGGATCCAGCCGAATGTCGACCATCCGACGCCCTTCCCGCTCGTTGGCCAGAATCACCGGGAACTCGCGGCCGGCGACCAAGGCCCAGACGACCGGGACGCCGGTCCCGGGTTCCACCTCCGCCAGGTTCAGCGTGGCCGACACCGCGACCACCGACGGCAAGTAGGCGCCCACCGGGTGATCCGGCGACACGACCCAGTGGCTCATCACCGGCAGGCGATCGGCCGGTGGAAAGAAAACGAGTGCCGCGGCATCGGCCGGCGTCACCTGGTCGGCGCGATCGGTGATCACCAGTGCCGGATGCGCAGCGCGAGTCTCATCGGTGGTCCAGTTCAACGCCTGACAAGCACCCAGCCAGCCGGCGAGGGTCGAGCGGATCTCGGGAGCGCGCGCGCGCACGACGACGGGCAGCGCCGCACGGCGGCCCACGTCGAGCCAGGCGCGGTTGTCCAGCGCCAGGGCGTCGCGCGGTGCGTCGAGTGCGAGCTCGATCTGCCCCTCCGTGCCCTCCGGGATCGCCAGCGACACCGAGCGGCGCTCGCGCGGGCTCAGCTGGACCGTCGCCTCGGCGAGCCGCCGGCCGCCCTGGATCGCGCGGACGGCGACGGGCATCGCCTCGCCGCTGAAGTTCTGGACCGTCGCGATGACGCGCGCGTCCGACGCTCTGCACAGCGGCCCCTGGGCGTCGAGCCCCACGAGTGCGACGTTCGGACGCGGCGAGCCCACGGAGACCCATCGCACCGCTCCGGACGGCGGTGGGTCGGGCCGGGGCTCATCCGTCACGATGAGCGTCTCGTCGGGTACCGCGGCCAGGAGGGCGCGGCCGATGCGCTCGGCGGTCGAGAGGTTGCCGCCAAGATCGCTCGGGCGCAGGGCCTCGAGGGCGCGCGTCAGGACGAGGGCGTCGCTCGTCGGCTGCGGCAGCAGCGGGAGGACCGGTGCTGTGGCCACGACGAAGACCTGCGCGGTCGGCGGCTTGCCCGCCAGATGCGCCAGGAGCGCGCGGCGGGCCCGGTCGAAGGCATCATTGGCGGTCATGCTCGCCGACGTGTCGAGGATCACCAGCGTCAGCTTCGCGCTCGGCCGGAAGAGGATTGGCTGGGCGAGTGCGGCGGCGAGCCCGGCCAGAGCGCCGAGCTGCAGCCAGAAGAGCGCGTTGACCGCCAGCCGGCCGCGCCGCTTCGGCGTGCGCGCCACCAGGTGCTCGAACGGCACGAGGCTCGGCACCACCACCCGCCGGCGGACCGAGACCAGCCGCCAGAGCCAGACGAGGACGGGGATGCTGGCGAGCCAGAGGAGCGACCAGGGCGAGAGAAAAGACATTGCCTGTTGAGCCCGTTGGGTCCGTTGAGCCCGTTAGGCCTGTTAGGCCCGTTTTGCCCGTTAAGCCGGTTGTGCCCGTTGGGCCCGTTCAACCGGCTTAACCGGCTCAACGAGCTCAACCGGCCCAACGCTCATTTACTCAAGGAAGCCGTGCACCGGCAGCGTCTTCGTAATGAACGTCTCGAGCGATTCGTCCAGGCGGTGGCGGGCGAACGGGATCCCATGCCGCTTGCAGAACCGCACGAGCGTTTCATTGTGCTCGGCGACCGCCCGTTCCAGCTCCGCCGGGGTGTAGGCGAGCTCGTGCGTGGCCCCCGTCTCCGAGTCCACGAGTCTGCCGCCCTGAAGGAGCCGGGCGGGGTGGAGCTCCTGCGGGGTGAGCACCTGAATGACTTTCACTTCGAGGTTGCGGACCATGAGGACGTGGAGCGCGCGGAAGAAATCGGCCGGACGGCTCATCCCGTCGGTGATGAGGATCGCCTGGCCGCCGCGGAGGCGCAGGGTGATCGCGGCCCGCTCCATCCAGTCGGCGAGCGACACCTGAGCGTCCACGCCCGTCTCGGCGGCGAGCTCGGCCAGACGGAAGAGGTCGTTGCGGCGGTGGCACCACGGCCCGGCTGGGGTGCTGCCCGCGCAAATCCAGGAGAGCCGGACGTGGTGGCCGCCCGCGAGCCCGACGTAGCCGAGGCTCACCGCCAGACGCTTCGCGCGCTCGAATTTCTCCGGGCTCGGCAGCCCCATCGAGGGGGTCGCGTCCACCAACAGCTCGACCGAGAGGGCCACTTCCTCTTTGTAGGTCTTCACGAAGAGCCGGTCCAGGCGCGCGTACAGATTCCAGTCAATCGCCCGGATGTCGTCGCCGGCGCAGTAGGCGGCGTAGTCGGCGAACTCGACGGAGGAGCCGCGCCGGTTGATGGGGAATCGCCCGCCCAACCGGTTGCCCGCCCGCACCCATTTGACGGAGAGCTGGAGCGCCTCGAGGCGGTTGATGAAGGCCGGGGTCAACCACGTGAGAGCGTTGGCCATGGAAAGACTGACGGCAGTGAGGGCTCGGGGATCAGGGTTCGCCCGCCCCGGCACGCCGGGTCGGGCCGGGGGGGCTCGAGGATGCGCCCACAGCCCTCAGCCCGGAGCCCAGAGCGGTCTTTCGGACGGGAGCGGTGAGCTCGGTGAGGATGTCGGACGCGGTGCGCCGATCCGCCTCGGCCTCGAATGAGAGGACGACGCGGTGGGTGAGCGAGGGCAGGAGGACCCGGTCCACGTCCTCGATGCTGACGTTGACCCGGTCGTCCAGGAGTGCCAGCACTTTGGCCCCCATGAGCATCGCCTGCGCGCCGCGCGGCGAGGCCCCGTAGCGCAGGACGCGCCGCGCCGGATTGTCCGCGCCGTCCACGTCGGGCCGCGTGGCGGTCACGAGCCGCACCACGTACTCCTCGATGGGCCGCGCCACCAGCACTTCGCGCACGAGCCGGCGGGCGCCGAGGATCCACGCCTGTGAGCGCTCCGGCGGCAGGACGGGTGCCACGGCGGCTGACGATGCCGAGGTCGTCTCACGGATGATGCGGGAGAGCTCCTCCGAGGAGGGGTAGCCGACGAAGATCTTGAAGAGGAACCGGTCCAGCTGGGCTTCCGGTAAAGGAAACGTGCCCTCCATCTCGATCGGGTTCTGCGTCGCGATGACGAAGAACGGCTCCTCCAGCGGAAAGGTCGTGCCGGCCATCGTCACCTGGTGCTCCCCCATCGCCTCCAGGAGTGCTGACTGCGTCTTGGGGGTGGCGCGGTTGATCTCATCCGCCAGGAGGATGTGCGTGAAGACGGGCCCCTTGGCGAACTCGAAGAACTTACGGCCGTCGCGGTCCACGACGAGCTGGGTGCCGAGGATGTCCGCCGGCATGAGGTCCGGCGTGCACTGGATCCGCTTGAACGAAAGGCCCATCGCCTGGGCGAACGACTTGGCCAGGAGCGTCTTGCCCAGCCCCGGCACCCCTTCGAGGAGGACGTGGCCGCCCGCGAAGAACGACACGAGCAGCCGCTCGACCACTTCGTCCTGCCCGATGATGGTGTGGGCAAGCTCAGCGCGGAGGGCCTCGAGGGTGCGGCGGAATTCGTCCGGCGAAACGGCGGTCGTCATGTTCTTTCCGGTATCTGATATCATTTTAGATAAAGACATCGGAAAAAGATATCAGATACCGGAAGGGGCACGGCGGTTGAGGCGGTCGAACACATCCCGGTACTCCGGCGGCACCGTGTCGCGGGACCCCGGCGGCTCCTCGAGCGGATCGTCGGAGAGCTGGGCCGGCTCCGGTATAGCGCTCGGAGCGGCGGCGGTCACCTCCCCCGAGGGACGTCCCACGCCGCTGCCGGCGCGCGCACGACTCGT
>Ga0155282_1089_pt4 | contig 9318 bp, 11 predicted proteins | sample RifCSPhighO2_02_FD_106250 | JGI IMG/M metagenome (GOLD analysis project Ga0155282, IMG submission 106250) | Omnitrophica WOR_2 bacterium RIFCSPHIGHO2_02_FULL_68_15 | reverse complement strand
ACGCAGGCCCTCAAGGAGCTGCCGGGCGGGGAGATCACCGCCGGCAAGAAGGCCTGGAACCTCCGCGTCCCAGCCGGCGAGTCCTACGGCCGCGTGGAGAACCCGAAAGGGGAGCTCGGGTTCTACGTGGTCAGCGACGGCACCGACCACCCGTACCGCTACCACGTGCGCGCCCCGAGCTTCATCAACCTGACAGTCCTGGAACAGCTCTGCCGCGGCCATCTGATCGCCGACGTGGTGGCGATCCTCGGCTCCCTCGACATCGTGCTCGGCGAGGTGGACCGCTGATGCGGCTCTACGGGCTGGAGCTCCTGCGGGGCCTGGGCATCACCTTCACCCACTTCGTCCGCTCGTATGTCCGCGGCACCGGCCGCCGGGCCGTGAAGGGCCAGGCGGTCCGCCAGCCGCCCGGCCAGACCGGGATCTTCACGGTGGATTACCCCAACGAGCGGCTGGCGGTGCCGGAGCGGTTCCGCGTGATCCCGTTCCTCCTGTACAACGGGAAGGAGGGTGAGCCGTTGACCGAGACGGCCAACCGCTGCACCGCCTGCGGCATCTGCGCGAAGGTCTGCCCGCCGCAATGCATCTGGATCGTCCAGGCCAAGGACGGGGCCACCGGCAAGCCGAAGCCCAAACCGTCCGAGTTCGTCATTGACGTGGACGTCTGCATGAACTGCGGTCTCTGCGCCGAGTTCTGCCCGTTCGACGCCATCAAGATGGGGCATGAGTTCGAGCTGGCGAGCGGTGAGCGGCACACGTCGCACATCTTCGACATGAACCGGCTGATGGTCCCGACGGCGCGGTACGCCGAGACCCACCCCATCGCCTGGGGCGAGGAAGAGGCCAAGCGCCAGCAAGCGGCCGCCAAGAAAGCGGCCGCCGCGGCGGCGGGAGGAGCGGCCTGATGGGGCAGGGGAGCTACACCCTCAATTATCTCGGACTGGCCCTGCTCGCGGCGGCGGCGCTGGTCGTGCCGCTCCTGCCGATTCTCCTGGCAAGGGTCATCGCCCCGAAGAAGCCCGGCTCCACCAAGCAGTCGCCGTACGAGTGCGGCGTCCCGACCGCCGGCGACCCGTGGTCGCAGTTCCGGGTGCAGTATTACCTCTATGCGATCGCCTTCGTCGTGTTCGACGTGGAAGTCCTGTTCCTCTATCCGTGGGCCGTCGTGTTCACGGGGCTGGGGCTCGCCGGATTCATCGCGATGGCGGCATTCCTGCTCGTGCTTGCCGGCGGGCTGGCCTACCTGTGGCAGAAGGGGGCGCTCGAATGGGATTAGAGCCGCTGATTCGGATGGGGATCGGCATCGCCCTCATCCTCGCGCTGGCGCCGGTCGTCATGATGTGGCTCACGTGGCTTGAGCGAAAAACGATCGCCCGGATTCAGAACCGGTTCGGCCCGACGCGCGTGGGGCGGTACGGTCTCCTCCAGCCGCTGGCCGACGGCGTCAAGATGCTCACCAAAGAAGATATCGTCCCGGCGGGGGCGGACCGGTGGCTGCATCTGCTGGCCCCCATCGTCATCGTTGTGCCGGCGCTGATGCTGTTCGCCGTCCTGCCGTTCGGGCCGCGGGGGATCGTCCTCAACCTGAACACCGGCCTCCTCTTTTTCCTGGCGGTCACCTCGACTCAGACGATCGCCGTCTTCATGGCGGGCTGGGGATCCCGCAGCAAGTTCTCCCTGTTGGGCGCCCTGCGCACCGTGGCCCAGCTGGCCGCCTATGAGGTGCCGATGGTGCTGGCGGCGGCGACGGTCGTCATGATCAGCGGGTCGCTTTCGACCACGGCCATCGTCGAGGCGCAGGCCGCGCGCTGGTTCGTGGCGACGCCGTGGGGGTTCACCGCGTTCATCATTTTTCTCCTCTGCGCGTTGGCCGAGGTCAACCGGACTCCGTTCGACCTGCCGGAGGCGGAGTCGGAGCTGGTCGGCGGGTTCCACACCGAGTATAGCGGGATGAAGTTCGCCCTCTTCTATATGGCGGAGTTCCTCGGGACCTTCGCCATCTCGGCCCTTGGCGCGACGCTGTTCCTGGGCGGTTGGCGCGGGCCCTGGCTGCCGGGCTGGCTCTGGGTGTTGGTGAAGACCTACGGGCTCGTGTTCGTGATGATCTGGATCCGCGGGACCTGGCCTCGCTTCCGCATTGACCATCTGCTGGCGTTCGCCTGGAAATGCCTCCTGCCGGTCTCGCTGGCCAACGTGCTGGCCGCCGGCCTGTGGGCCGTCTGTCCCTGGCCCTGGGGCACGGTTGCCGCCGTGGTGTTGGTCGCGGCCACCTTCCTCGTCACGTCGCAGATCTGGATCCCGGAGGCGAGTTGCAAAGACTCGCCTCGCGTGGTATCGTAACCGAAATTCAAGGAGGAACGACCGCATGTCCTACGTGATCACCGGCAAGTGTTTGGGCGAGCAGTACGGATCGTGCGCCGAAGTCTGTCCCGTGGACTGCATTCACCCGGGGGATTACAAGGGCGAGAAATTCATGATCATTGACCCTGAGGTGTGCATCACCTGCGGCGCCTGTCTGCCGGTCTGCCCGGTCGGGGCCATCGTGGAAAGCGAGGATCAGGACCAGGAATACGCCACGGTCAACAAGGACCTGACCCCCTCCTTCAAGGGGAACGCCCGGGTGACGCCGCGCGCCTCGAACGACCCGCCCAAGAAGCCCGGCAACAAACTCGTCTAAGCGCAGGCGCACCGACCTCGCGTGTTTGCGCGTGCCCAGGAAGCCCAGATCACCCGGGCGATCGTCCGGGCGTTCGCCAAAGAGTTTGACGGCCTCGTCCGCAGCGACGTGCTGATTGTCGGCGCCGGCCCCAGCGGGCTCGTCGCCGCGATGGATCTGGCCCGGCGCGGCCGCCGCGTCCTGGTGGTCGAGCAGACCAACTACCTTGGCGGCGGTCTCTGGCTGGGGGGCTACTTGTTCAATAAGCTCACCGTTCGCGCCCCGGCCCATCGTCTCCTCAAGGAGCTCAAGGTCCCGTGCCGCCAGGTCCAGCCGGGGCTCTACGTGGCCGACGCCCCGCACGTCTGCGCCCGCCTCATCGCGGCCGCCTGCGACGCGGGGGTCAAGTTCGCCCAGATGACCGAGATGGTGGACGTCGTGGTGCGCGAGGGCGGGCGGGTCGAGGGGCTCGTCATCAACTGGTCGCCCGTCTCGGCGCTCCCGAAGGGGCTGGCCCACGTGGACCCGGTCGCCCTCGAGGCGAAGGTGGTGGTGGACGCCACCGGCCATGACGCGGCCGTCGTCCGCCTGCTGGCCAAGCGGGGCCTGGCGGCGCCGGTGCCCGGCGACGGGGCGATGTGGGTCGAGCGGGGCGAGCAGGCGGTGATGGACAAGACCGGCGAGGTGCACCCGGGACTGTTCGCGGCCGGCCTGGCCGTCTCCGCCGTCCACGGCACGCCGCGCATGGGCCCGGCGTTCGGCGCGATGCTGTTGTCCGGCCGGCGCTGCGCCCAGATGATCGAGCGGGCCTATTTCGCGTGATCGTCCAACGAGGAGGATGCCATGTCTGATTGGTACAGCAATATTCACTTGGTGGTCCGCTGGCTGCACGTGATCGCAGGGATCACATGGATCGGCCACCTGTACTTCTTCAATTTTGTGAACGTCCCCCTGCAGGGGGCGCTGGACGATGCGGCGAAGAAGGCCGTGAATCCGCAGTTGATGCCGAGGGCCCTCTGGTGGTTCCGGTGGGGGGCGATGATCACATTTTTCGCCGGACTGTTCCTGTTCACCCAGCTCTACATGTACACGCCGGGCGTCGGATTCGGCCCGAGCACGCTGTTCAGCGACCCCGCGGGAGGGTTGACCGACCGGGCGAAGTGGATCCTGTTCGGCATGACCCTGGCGACGATCATGTGGTACAACGTGTGGATGATCATCTGGCCGATCCAGAAACGCCTGCTGACCGGCAAGGTCCCGGCGGCCGATATTCCCGCCGTCCGGCGGCGCGCCTTCCTGGCGTCGCGCACCAACACCTTCCTGTCGGGGCCGATGCTCTTCGGAATGCTGGCGCCGTCCCATTATTCGGCGATGAGCGCCGGCGCCCTTCTCCTGGCGGTCGGTTTGGGCGCCGCGGCGGTCTGGTTCAGCATCCGCGCCTCCTCGTCCGTCGGCAAGCTGGCCTAAATGAGATCCTCCACGCCGGCTCGCGGAAGGTTCTCGCGGGCCGGCGCGTGTCTTTCCGTTCTCCTCCTGCTCGGCGTCGTTCCTCAGGCCTGGGCCGGCGACGACGTGCAGTCCTGGGTCGCCACTGAGCTGGTCAAGCGGGTGACAAAGACGGTGGACCTGTTCTTCCGCCCAGAAATCCGCATCCGCGACGACATCGGCGAGTTGTTCTACCACGAGTTCCGGCAGGGGGTCCGCTGGGCGGCCACCCCGCATTTGGGGATCGCGCTCAATTACGTGTTCGCGCGGAACACCCCGTCTGAAAAACTGCGCGATGAGCATACCGGGGAGTTGGACATCACGCCCAAGGGCCGGTGGGGACCCTTCGACGTCTCGGCCAGAGGCCGCGTCGCCCTCCGGCAGATTCAGGGCAGCGCCGGCGAGCAGGAATGGCAGTGGCGGATCATGCCGAAGCTGGCCTATCCGACGAAGCTGGCCGGCCGCGCGATCACCCCGTACGTTGCCGACGACCTCTTCTACGACTACACCCGCAAGGCGTTCAACCAAAACCGCTTTTTCCTTGGCGTGGGAATTCCGCTCGCCGCCCCCCGCGGCACGACCCTGAAGGCGGACCTGTACTACATGCTCCAGTCTCAGCTCGGCAGCGTCCGCCACGACTGGAGCGAGAACCACGTGTTAGGCGCCGCCCTCACCGCCCGCTTCGACTAGCGCGATCCCTGACCGGCGCTCCTGCCGGCGCCCTTCCAAAACATGACGGCCGTCATAGAACAATCGGGCCCCGGCGTGCCACACTGTCTCCAGCATGGCTGGGCCCGTCTGCCTAGAAGTCCGGTTTGAGTCCATCGGGGGGCTTGGCGCGCATCTCGCGGCCCAACTGCTGGCCGAGATGTTCGTCCTGTGCCAAGGGCTCGACGCCTCCCAGTTCTCCTCGTACGGCTCTGAGAAAAAAGGCACCCCGGTTCGCTCCTTCATCCGCGTGGCGGAAACGACCGCGCCGATCCGCGTCACCAGTCCCGTCACCCAACCGCACATCCTGGCCGTGTTTCATGAGGCCCTGCTGGCGCGCCGCGCCACGTTGTCGGGGCTCCGGTCCGACGGCGTCCTCATCGTCAACGTGCCGGCCGCCTCCACGCCGGTATTGCCCAACGGGCGCGTCGTCCGGCTGGACGCGATGGCCATCGCCGTTGAGGAAAAGACCCGGATCAATACGGCGATGCTTGGCGCGGTGGCCAAGGCCTGCCCCCTCATTGACGCCGACGTGCTCGCCGAAACTCTGGAGCATCATTTCGGCCGCCGGTCGCCCGCGCTGGCGGCCTCGAACGTCAAGACGTTCTGGCGGGGCTATCGGGAATCGGTCGAGCGGATCGTGACGGACGGCCCGGCGGCGCCGGGCCCGGAGGCGGCGCTGACGCCGCCCCGCTGGGGATATCGGACCGCGGCGCTTGGCGGGGCGATCCTGGAGCCCGGCGGCACGGTGGCCAACGACCACTCGGCTTCCCGGCAGGGGTTTGCCCCTCGGCTGGACCGCACCCGCTGCACGCACTGCGGCGTCTGCGATCTGGTCTGCCCGGACTACTGTTTGGCGTGGACCCGAGAGGGAGACTCAACGCGTTTGCTGGGCATTGATTACCAATATTGCAAAGGGTGTCTCCGGTGCGTCGAGTCGTGTCCGTCCGGCGCGCTCACCACGGAGCGGGAAGGGCCGTGGGTCCGCGAGGCCCGGGTGCCGTTGTGGCCGAAGGAGACGGTATGACCGCCCCGGGACGGAAACAAACGCTCGCCTTTCTCAGCGGCAACGAATTGGCCGCCCACGCCGCCTCCCAGATTAACTACCACCTGATGGGCTACTATCCGATCACCCCCTCGACCGAAGTGGCGGAGCAGCTCAGCCGGATGAAGGCCCAGGGACAACATACGATCGCGATGGTGCCGGCCGACGGGGAGCACAGCGCCGCCGGCATCTGCTACGGGGCCTCGACCGGCGGCGGCCGGGTCCTCAATGTGACGAGCTCCCAGGGGCTGCTGTACTCGCTGGAGCAATTGCCGGTGCAGTCCGGGACGCGGTTCCCGATGGTCCTCAACGTGGCGGCCCGGGCGGTGAACGGCCCCCTCAACATCCGGTGCGACCACTCCGACCTCTACTTCGTCCTTAACGCCGGCTGGGTCATCCTCTTGGCAAAAGACCCGCAGGCCGTCTACGATATGAATCTGTTGGCCTTGAGGATCGGCGAGCATCCGAAAGTCCGCCTGCCGGTCATGGTGGCGTACGACGGGTTCTTCACCAGCCACCAGAAGCGCCGGGTGTGGCTGTTGAAGGACGAGGCGGTGCGGCGGTTCGTGGGCCGGCCGAAGCCGCCATTGACCGCGCTGGATCCGGACCACCCCGTGACCATCGGCCCCTACATGAACGACCCGGACCTCATCAACAACAAGTACCAGCTCAAGCTCGCGTTCGACGAGGCGGCGAAAGTGATCCCGGCGCTCTTCGCCAAATTCGCGGCGCTGACCGGCCGGCGCTACCAGCCGGTCGAGCGCTACCGGATGGACGACGCCGATGTGGTCCTCGTGCTCCTCAACTCGGCCGCGGAGACCGCCAAGGAGGCGGCCGACCGCCTGCGTCTCAAGCGGCGGCGCGTGGGGGTGGTGAACCTGACGATGTTGAGGCCGTTCCCGGCCGATGCCCTGCGGGCCGCCCTGCGCCGCGCCAAGGCGGTGGTGATCGCCGACCGGGCCGATTCGTACGGGGCGGGCGGGGGCAACCTGAGCTTGGAAGTCCGGGCCGCTCTCCAGGGGGATACGAGCCATCGCGTCCTCTGCCTCTCGCGCATCTACGGGCTGGGGGGCAAGGATTTCACGGTCGAGGACGCCGAGGAGTTGTCCGAGCAGGCGTTCTTGGCGCTGTCCCACCGCACGCGCGTTCCCAGTTTCGACTATCTTGGGCATACGCCGGGCGTCCGGCCGCGCAAAGCCGCCCCGCCGGCTGCCCCGCCGCTTGCGGTGGACACCGTCAGCCGGCACCACGCGCAGGTGGTGGAGGACCCGGCCAACAGCGGCCGCCTGCGCGTCACCCTCGACCCGTTGTGGGCGATGGCCCCCACGCCGCACCGGATCGCTCCGGGGCATGGGGCCTGTCCCGGCTGCGGGGCGTTCACGGTCCTCAAGCAGTTCTTCCGGATCCTCGACGGCCCGGTCGTTGTTCTCTACCAGACCGGCTGCGCGATGGTGGTCACCACCGGCTATCCGGCGACGGCGCACCGCGTCACCTACCTGCACAACCTGTTCCAGAACGGCGCCTCGACCCTCTCGGGGCTCGTGGAGATGTACCACGAGCGGGTGCGCCGCGGCGAATTGCCGGCGACCGAGGAGCCGACGTTCGTCATGGTCAGCGGCGACGGGGGGATGGACATCGGGTTGGGGTCGGCCCTCGGCACCGCCCTGCGCAACGCCCGGATGATCCTCGTCGAGTACGACAACGAGGGCTACATGAACACGGGCGGCCAGCTTTCGTACGCCACCCCGCAGGGCCACCAGACCAGCACCAGCCCCATCGGGCCGCAGAGCCGCGGCAAGACGTTCCCCCACAAGGACACCCCGCAGTTGTTCGCCGCCGCCAATATCCCGTACGTCTTCACGGCGGTGGAGGGTTTCCCCGAAGACTTGATGAAAAAGGCGGCCAAGGCGCAGTGGTACGCCCAGCGCGAAGGGTTCGTCTACGGCAAGTTCCTCTCGAGCTGTCCGCTCAATTGGCTGACGCCGGACGATTCCGTGGAGACGGTCCTGCAGGCGGCCGTGGACTGCTGTTTCTTCCCGCTCTACGAGGTGGAGCGCGGCAAGACGGTGATCACCTATGACCCGGAGGCGCTGGGCCGCCGGCGGCCGATGTCGGAGTGGTTCGCGCTCATGGGCAAGACCAAACACCTGCTGGCGCCCGACCGCCGGGCGTTCGTCGAGTCGCTCGAGCAGGAGACCGAGCGGCGCTGGCGGCGCTTGAAAGCCAAACATACCCACCCGGAGCTGTGATGCCGACACCGCCGTTCCGCATCCTCTCGAAAGAGCCCCTGACGCCGGTGACCCACCGGTTCGTGGTGGAGGCGCCGTTCGTCGCGCGCGCGGCGCGGCCCGGGCAATTCGTCATCGTGCGGGTCCACGAGCACGGCGAGCGGATCCCGGTCACCATCGCCGATTTCGATGCGGGAGCGGGCACGGTCACCGTCGTGGTGCAGGCGGTGGGCCGGACTTCCACGCTGTTCAATCACCTGAGCGTCGGCGAGGCGGTCCTGGACCTGGTGGGGCCGCTCGGGGAGCCGTTCCAGGCGCGGCCGAAGGCCTGGATGCTGGGCGTCGGCGGCGGGTTCGGCGCCGCGGCCCTCTACCCGCTGGCGCGCGCCCTCCATCAGGACGGCGTCGCCACCGAGGCGATCCTCGGCGCCCGGAGCCGGGAATTCCTGATCCTGGAGCCGGAGCTGACGAAGGTATGCCGGCAGGTCATGACCTGCACCGATGACGGCTCTTACGGCTTCAAGGGGTTCGTGACGGACCGCCTCAAGAGCCGCTTGGAGGAATTGAAGCCCCTCAACGGTGTGGAGGTGGTGGCCATCGGCCCGATGCCGATGATGCGGGCCGTGGCGGCCCTCACGGCCCGGTACCAGGCGCCGACCCGTGTCTCGCTGGACCCGATCATGGTGGACGGCACCGGCATGTGCGGCGGCTGCCGCGTGACGGTCGCCGGGCAGGTCAAATTTGCCTGCGTGGACGGCCCGCTCTTCGACGCGCACCAGGTGGATTTTGAGGAGCTGGCGCGGCGGAACAAGATCTACACGCAGGAAGAGAGGATGGCGGATGCCCCTCAAGCCGACGCGCAAGACTAGGATGCCGCAGGGAGCGCCCGCCGAGCGGGCGCGCACCTTTGACGAGGTGAACCAGGGGTACGCCGAGCCCCACGCGCGGTTCGAGGCCAGCCGGTGCCTGCAGTGCCAGGAGGCCGCCTGCGAGCAGGGGTGTCCCGTGCGGGTGCCGATCAAGGCCTTCATCAAGCTGGTGGCGGACGGCCGGTTCCGGGAGGCCTTCGCCTGCATCACCTCCACGAATCCTTTGCCGGCCATCTGCGGCCGCGTCTGTCCTCAAGAGAGCCAGTGCGAGAAGCTTTGCCACATGGCGACCCGGTTTCAGCCGGTGGCCATCGGCCATCTAGAGCG
>Ga0155282_1102_pt5 | contig 9384 bp, 6 predicted proteins | sample RifCSPhighO2_02_FD_106250 | JGI IMG/M metagenome (GOLD analysis project Ga0155282, IMG submission 106250) | Omnitrophica WOR_2 bacterium RIFCSPHIGHO2_02_FULL_68_15 | reverse complement strand
GGTCGCCGTCGTCGGGATGGGCTACGTCGGTTTGCCGTTGGCCGTCGCGCTCGCCGGAGACGGTTTTCGGGTCACCGGATTCGAGCGGGCCCCCGACCGGCTCCGCGCCCTCCGGCAGGGGCGGTCCTACCTGCTCGACGTTCGATCGGCGGATCTCAAGACCTTGCTGGCCTCGAAGACGCTGCGCATCACGCACGAGGCCCGGCAGCTTCGAGACAGCGACGTCGTGATCATCTGCGTCCCGACCCCGCTCCTGACGCCGCAAAAACCCGATCTCTCGTTTCTGAAGTCGGCGATCGAGTCGGTCGCCCGCCACATCACGCAACCCGCCCTCGTGGTCCTCGAAAGCACCACCTATCCCGGCACGACGGATACCCTCATGCGTTCGATCTTCGAGCGGGCGGGGCACGTGCTGGACCAGGGCATTTTTCTCGCCTTCTCGCCTGAGCGTATTGATCCGGGGAATCCAAAATTCTCGGTCCGGAACATCCCGAAGCTGGTCGGCGGGATGACCGCGAAGTCCACCGCGTTGGCCGCGGCGCTTTACCGGCGCGTGGTGAAGCGCGTCGTGCCGGTGTCGTCCAGCCGGGTCGCGGAGATGGCCAAATTGCTGGAGAATACCTATCGCAGCGTGAACATCGCCTTGGCCAACGAATTCGCCCTGCTGTGCCACTACATGGATGTGGACGTCTGGGAGGTGATCCGGGCGGCCGGCACGAAACCGTTCGGGTTCACGCCGTTCTATCCCGGCCCCGGGGTCGGCGGGCACTGCATCCCGTCCGACCCGATTTATCTGACCTGGAGAATCCGGGCTCGGGATATCACCCACGAGTTGTTGATTGAATCGGCCGCGGCCGTCAACGCGAAGATGCCGCGGCATGTGGTCAGCCGAGTGGCCCAGTTGCTCAAGCGCCGGGGGAGCCGACTGCGAAACGCCCGCGTTCTTGTCCTAGGCGTCGCCTACAAACGGGACGTCGCGGATGTCCGCGATTCGCCCGCCCTTGTCATTCTGAAAGAGTTCCGCAAGCGCGGGGCCCGGATTCAGTACCATGACCCCTTGGTGCCCGTGGTCCGTCTCGATGGGGCCACGCATCGTTCGGCCGCGTTGCGCCCATCGTTGCTGGCCCAGTCCGACTGCGTCGTCATCGTGACGGATCACCGCGATGTGAATTATCCCCTTGTAGGCCGCCATGCCCCGCTGATCTTCGACGCCCGGAACGTGATGGCCCGATATCCCGGCGTCCGCGCGGCCGTAGAGCGGCTCTGATGAAGCGCGTGCTGGTCACCGGCGGGGCGGGGTTCATCGGGTCCCACCTCGTGGACGCCTTGGTGGCGCGGGGCGACGAAGTGCGGGTGCTTGATGATTTCTCCACCGGGACGCCGGAGAACCTCTCGGCGGCGGCATCCCGCATCGATGTGGTCCGCGGCGATGTCGGCGATTTGGCCGTGGCGCGCCGCGCGGTCGAGGGGATGACCCATGTCGTCCACGCGGCGGCGATCCGATCCATCCCTCGATCGCTGGACGACCCGGCCCTCTGCAACCGGGTGAACGTCGGGGGAACGCTCAATGTTTTGGTGGCGGCCCGGACCTCGAACATTCGCCGCGTGGCGCTCGCGTCGTCCAGCGCCGTGTATGGCAACACGACCACGTTCCCGGTGCGTGAAGACCAGCCGCTGCAGCCGGGGTCGCCGTACGCCGTAAGCAAGCTCGCCGGCGAGCAGTACGCCCAGCTGTTTCGAGAGTTGTACGGCATGGAAATCGTCTGTCTTCGGTATTTCAACGCGTTTGGCCCCCGCATGGACGGGCAGTCGGGGTACGCGATGGCGATTCCTCGGTTTGTCGTCTGCCTCCTGCGCGACGAGCCGCCGCCGATCTACGGCGATGGGCGGCAAAGCCGGGATTTTCTGTTCGTCGAAGATATCGTCCAGGGGACCCTGCGGGCGCTCGACACCGACTCGGTGGGGCCCGGCCTGTTCAACATCGCTCGCGGCTGCGACCATACCCTCCTCGACGTGGTGGACATCCTCAATCGCGTCCTCAAGAAGCGGATCGCCCCACGGCATCTGCCGGGCCGGATCGGCGAGGCCCGGCGAACGTTGGCCGACATCGCCCGGGCGAAGGCGGAGTTGGGGTTCAATCCCTCGGTCAGTTTCGAGGACGGGCTGGCCCGCACCGTCGAGTGGTTTCGGGAGCGTATGTGAAGATCTGCCTCGGGTATCCCGCGCTGGACGACCCTCGGGGATTCCATCAGACCGGGCAGAATCGCCAAGCCCAGGTGTTCACCGCGCCCGCGTTCATTTACCCCGTGATTCCCGCGATGGCGGCCACCTTGTTGAAGCGGGCCGGTCATGAGATCCTGTGGTCCGACGGCCCCGCCGAGGGGTTGGCGTGGGAACAGCAGATGCGCGAGATCGAGCGCTTCCAGCCGGACCTGCTGGCGTGGGAGGTCAAGACGCCCAGCGTTATGTTCACCTGGTCGAAGATCGACGCGGTGAAAGAACGGCTGCCTCGCTGTACGACGGTGCTGATGGGGGACCACGTGACGGCGCTGCCGCAGGAGAGCATGGACCGCTGCGCCGCGGACATCGTCCTGACCGGCGGCGACTACGATTTCGGATTGATGGCGGTCTCAGCGCGGCTGGCGGCCGGCGAGGCCGTCACGGGGATCGTCCATCAGCCGACGACCGGCGATTTGAAAACGCTCCCGGTCGTGGACCGGCGCTTGACGAAATGGCGCCTCTACGGGCACGAGCGCGGCTCCGGCAACTACAAGTATCTCCCTGGCACGCACTCGATGATTGGTCGAGACTGCTTTGTCGCAGGAACCTTGATTGAGACGAATGAGGGGCAGGTTCCGGTCGAGTACATCCATATCAACCATTTTGTTAGGACGCACGCGGGGCAATACCGCAGGGTTTTCGAAGCGGGGAGTCGAGACGTTCAGACCACATATCTCGTAAAAACCTATTGTAATCCGACCGTTCAGTGTACCCCTGAGCATCCATTTTGGACATTACGGGGGTGGGTTGAAGCCAAGCGGTTGGCGCTCGATGATTATATTGGGTTTCCCCTGGCCGAACAGTCAGAGGATGCCGGGATGTTGTACGGTCTGCCGATGAGCAAAGAAGACCTCTGGTTTTACGGCTTGTTCGTCGCGGAGGGCTATGCCGCGAAGCATGGTCGCCGGGACCTGACGATTACGCTGAGTTTCAAGGAAGATGGGCTTCGTGAGCGAGTCATCACCTACGCGGCGGCCAGGGGGTATATTGCCCGTCTCAGGGCGACTCGTACGGCCCAACAGGTGGTCCTGAATGGCGGCGATGGTCTGCTCGCGGGTTTAAAGGCACTCTTTGGACTTGGAGCGCATACGAAGGGCATTCATCCAACCGTTCAACAGTTGCCCTCCGAGAAACTCCAAGCGTTCTTAGACGGCTACTTCGCGGGAGACGGTCACGCCGACAAGCGCAACAAATCTCTCCGGGCCGTCACCGTGTCAAAACGCCTGTCCCTTGATCTCCGGAATGTCCTGCTGCGGCTCCGTATCCTCAGCTCGACGAATCAAGACGGGCTGTATGAGGGATTGATTGAAGGCCGACACATCCGAGGCCGGTGGACCCCCTATCGCTTGAATATCACTAAGCAATTCGCGCCGGCGTGGGGTTTGATCGCCCCCACGATTTGTCCCACCGAGCCGACGGGAAGCGTCCCGGCCGGCCTGCGGTACAACAATCAAATTGTCGCGAAAATCGAGAACGGCTATGCGTGGTATCGCGTACGAATGACGGCCGAGGCAGGGCCGGCGACGGTCTACAACTTTTCGGTCGAAGGAGATCAGTCGTATATCGCCGACGGCCTCGCCGTCCATAACTGTTGGTGGCGCCATGAGGGCGGATGCACCTTCTGTTCCTGGACCAACACGTTCAAGAATTGGCGCGTGGCGACCGTGGACCAGTTCATGGCGGAAGTCGAGTCGTGCGCCTCGCTCGGCATTCGGGAGTTATTCGACGACACCGGGACGTTTCCGATCGGCGCATGGCTGCAGGAGTGCTGCGAACGACTGATCAAATTCAACGACGGAAAGCGGCACGGCCGGTGCCGGGTCACGATCGGCTGCAACATGCGGCCCGGGGCGCTCAAGGAAGCGGAGTGGGATCTGATGGGCCGCGCCGGGTTCCGCTTCATCCTGTTCGGGCTGGAGTCGGCGAACTACGAGACGCTGGTCAAGATCAATAAGGGGCAGCAGCCGGACGCGATGCGCCAGTCGGCGCGGATGGCCAAAGAGGCCGGGTTGGAGCCGCACGTCACCGCGATGGTCGGCTACCCCTGGGAGACGAAAGAGGAGGCCATGAACACCATCCGCCTGGCGCAGGAGTTGTTCGCCCGCGGGTGGATTGATACGCTGCAGGCGACGATCTGCATGCCGTATCCGGGGACGGCCCTCTTCCGCCAGTGTCAAGACCAGGGCTGGCTCCGGACGACCGATTGGCGCGAGTACGCGATGGATAAGCCGGTCATGATCAGTCCGATGTCTGACGACGAGGTGCTGGCCATCACTCGGGGGATCTACAAGAGTTTTATCACGCCCCGGTATGTCCTGCGGAAGCTCGCCTCCGTGCGCACGAAGGACGACGCGGCGTTTCTGTGGCGTGGGGCCCGGCTGCTTTGGGGCCACCTGGCGGATTTCTCCGGCCGGCGGCCGCGCGTGGCCGTTCATTAACCGAGAAGGGCGCAGACTCTACATGGCTGAGCGGATGGTGGTGGACGGCGGGGCCGGGTTCTTGGGGTCCCACTTGTGCGAACGGCTCCTGGCGCGGGGCTGCGAGGTCCTCTGCGTGGACAACCTCATTACCGGTACGGAGGACAACATCCGGCCGTTCCTGAAGAACCCCCGGTTCACGTTCCGTCGGCACGACATCACCAAGCCGGTGATGGTGGACGGCCCTGTGGACGCGGTGTGGCATCTGGCGTCTCCGGCCAGCCCGGTGGATTACGGCAAATACCCGATCCAGACGCTGAAGGTCGGGGCGCTCGGCACCCACCATATGCTGGGTCTCGCCAAAGAGAAGCGCGCATCATTCCTGCTGGCGTCAACCTCCGAAGTCTACGGCGACCCGATGGTCAATCCTCAGCCGGAATCGTACTGGGGCAACGTCAACCCGATCGGTCCGCGCGGGGTCTACGATGAGGCCAAACGGTTCGCCGAGGCGATGACGATGGCCTATCGCCGGGTCCACGGCGTGAAGGTGCGCATCGTGCGCATTTTCAACACGTACGGGCCTCGCATGCGGTTGGAGGACGGCCGCGCCATTCCGAATTTCATCGGCCAAGCCCTTCGGGGAGAAGATCTTACGGTGTATGGCGACGGTTCGCAGACCCGCAGTTTCTGCTATGTGGACGACTTGATCGAGGGGTTGGAGCGGCTGATGCGCTCGGACATTGCCGAGCCGGTGAATATCGGCAATCCGGACGAGCATACAATCCTCGACATTGCCCAACAGATTCTTCACCTGACGGGGTCCGCGAGCCGCGTCGTCTTCCGCCCCCTGCCGCAGGATGATCCGAAGACGCGATGCCCCGATATTACGCGGGCGGCGCGCGAACTTCAGTGGAGACCGCACGTCACACTCATGGAAGGCCTTCGTCGGACCGTCGAATGGTTTCGTCGGGCGGCATAATGGGAGCTGGACACCGATAACGCTGCAGCATTGTCTGGCCATCGACTACGAGGCGTGGAACGGTCACCCGGAGTTCTCGCACCTGAGCTCGCAGGAGCGCCGGGCTTGTGATTGCGAGATCACCCGGCGGCAAGGGTACGCCCTCTTGGACCTCTTCCGACAGCGCCGGATGCGCGTCACCTGGTTTGTCACGGGGGAAGTGGCGGCTTGGTATCCCGATGTGATCGAGGCGTTGGTGGCCGATGGTCACGAGCTCGCGTACCATACCCACCTCCACCCGCCTCGCTTGACGCCTGACATCTTGACGCGAGAGCTGCGCTCTTCCGAAACCTTGTTGCGGCGGTTCAGGCCTCGAGGATTCCGCGCCCCAGCCATCTTTTTGCCGCGCGCGTGTTACACCATCCTCCGCGAGGCGGGGTTCTCGTATTCAAGTTCGACCTATGGATTGATGGCGTCGCTGACACGCATTGATGGCGTGACAGAGATTCCGGTTTCCACCCATCCATATTGGAACCGCTCTTGTGCGCCGATCACCGTTCCTCGAACACTCACGTTGTCGCTCCTGTGTCGGGAGCTGCCGTATGGTTCAGGCATGCTGTTGGCTGTTGCGGGCGCTCGCGGTATTGCGTGGTGCATCCGCCACGGCGAAGCGCGAGGAGAGCGATCCAATCTCTTCGTCCACAACTGGCAGTTATTCGCGGCGACTCCGGAGCAGCGGTCGTTTCGCCGGCGGGTCCTCTTGAAACAGCCGGCCATATGGCCGTATTTCCAGCCGACGCTGCCGCACCTGATGTCGTTGCTCGATGCGTTCACCTTTGGCCGGTTATCCGATGCCGTCCCAACCAACCCTCAGGAGTTCCGCGATGAGTCAGCCAGCGCCCCTCACAACCACTGAGCGTTCCAAGCGGTATTGGGATCGTAGAATCCGGCCATGGGAGGCCTCGGTCTATGAACGCTCAACCACAGGCCTTTCATTGTTGGAGCGGGCCGCCACCCTGTTCCGGGGACCGGTCCGTGCCCGCATGGACGAGACGGTTCGCGTCATCACGCCTTGGGTGTCCGGGAAAACCATCGTGGACATTGGGTGTGGTTCTGGGGTGTTGGCGGAGCGCTTGCTCAATGCTGGGGCGAAGAAAGTGATCGGGTTGGATATTGCGCCGGCGGGTATTGCGGCGGCGAACGCGCGATTACGGGTGAGCGGGTTTGACCCGTCCCGCCATGAATTCATCGAGCAAAATCTAGCGACTCATCCGGAAACGCCCGCCGCAGATCTTGCCACCGGCTTGGGATTTCTGGATTATCTGACTCCGCCAGAGATCGTGGAGCTTTTCCGGCATCTTCGGTCGCCCTTGTTTTTCTTCTCGTTTCCTGAGGGTCAGTGGTCGGTACGGACGGTGTTGCATGAAGGGTACCTGCGCTTGGCGGGATGCCCCGTGTTCCATAAATACAGCCGCCCATCGTTCGATCAGTTCTTGGCCGAAGCCGGGCGGCTCGAGCATCGGCAGTACTATCAGCGGGATCAATTCCGATTCATCCATAATATTCCCGGGCTCACACGCCGGTAACATGAAGGCCTGGATCCGTTCCAGCGCGTTCGTGTTCTTCGCCACCGGGGTGGTCAACGTGTGTAATTTTGCCTACCACCTCATGATGGTTCGGATCCTCCGAGCGGAAGACTACGCGACCCTTAACGCGCTCCTGGCCCTCTCGATGATCGTGTCGGTGCCGGCTACCACGATCCAGGCCGCGATTTCACGGCACGTGGCGTACGCCCAAGCCAAAGCCCACACGCACCGCATCTGGTCCGCGCTGCAGAGTACGGTGATGAAAGTCAGCGCGTTGAGCCTCGGGTTTTTTGCGGTGGTCGTGGTGGGGCATCGGGCCGTGGCCCAGTTCCTCCAGATTGCCGATTCTGCCATCATCGTGTGGTGGGGGGGGGTGGTCGCGCTGCTGCTGGTGACGCCCACCCTCATCGGAGGCCTTCAAGGGCTGCAGGAGTTCACCCACTTAGGCACGAATCTCATGGCGGGAGGTGTTTCGCGCCTGGTGTGCGGCCTGGGGTTGGTTTTGCTCGGCTATGGGGTGGGCGGCGCCGTCGTGGGGTTGGCGGTCTCAGCGGTCGTCACCTGCGGGCTGGCCGTCGCGCAGCTCCGGCTAGTCCAGCGGCGCCACGGTGGCGATGAAGTGAGCGCTGACGGGGCGCCTCAGATCGAAATCCAGGCGGCATTGCAGGAATGGTTTAGCGATGTGCTGGTGGCCATCCGCCCACCGTGGACGGTGTCCGGGACGACCATGGTGATCGCCGTGGCTGTCACGGCCTACACGTCGCTGACCAACAGCGACGTGGCGTTGGCCAAGCATTACTTGGCGCCCGCGGCGGCGGGTGATTACGCGGTCGCATCGATGATCGCCCGCATCATCCTGTTCTTGCCGGCGGCCGTCGCCATCGTTTTGTTCCCCAAGGTGGCCCACGCCACGGCGAAGGGGGAGGATACGCGGCCGCTGCTTCGTCAGATGCTTGGGGTGACCGCGGGGTTGAGCGGCGCGGCAGCGATCCTTTGTCTGGTGTGGTCTTCGGAGATCACCCGGCTGATCACCGGGGCAAGCCGTGAGGCGTCGGCGCTGCTCGTGCCGTGGCTGGCGGTGGCCATGGTGGGGTTGGCGCTGGCGAACATCGTGTTGACGTATCTGCTGGCGGCGGGCCACCTGCGGCATGTCGCGGCCTTCTTCGTCTGCGCGGTCCTCCAGGTGCTGGGCATTCGGGCGTGGCACGCCACCCCATGGCAGATTGCCATGGTGGAAACGGTGATTGCAGGGATGATTGCGGTCTACGGTTTGGCGCTGTGTTCGGGGCCTCGGCGGTGGTTGGCGGCGAGGGTCCCGGCGAGCGGTTAGCGCATCTGGCGGGCGAGCGAACGTCCTTCCAGAGTCCTCGGCACCGGCAGCCCCATCAGTTCGAGGAGGGTCGGGGCCACGTCAATCAATCGGGCCCCTTGAACCCGCCGCCCGAGACGCCGGCGCGGATCGGCGATGATCAGCACGCCCTGCCATGAATGGACCGCGTCATCGGCCCCGGTGTCATTCTCCGTCAGGAACGGTGTGGCGTAGCCCATGGTTTGCGCGGCGCGCCAATGCAGGTCTCCGAGGTACACCATCAAGTCCGGCGCGCCGGTCCGCAGGTTCCGCGCCGGCGGGCGGCGCACGACGACCGAAAGGCGGCGGCCGTCCGGCGTCCGGATCCCGGCCAGTTTCCGTTCGAGCTCCCGGCAGAGCGCTGGGTACCGGCTTGGCGGGACGCTCCCCTCCGGCTCTCGGCCCTTCAGATTGATGAACACCCGCGCGTAATAGCCGCCCCATCCCCATGCCGCCGTCCGGGTCCAGTCGATCGGCATCCGTTCCAGCGGCGTGCCGGGCGGCATCGGCCGCGTGACCGTCAGATACCCCTCCTGCCGCAGCCAGTCATTGATGCAGAACGCCCCGTGCATGGCCTTCGCGCCGTGGTCGGACGTCACGACGACGATCGGGTCCTCGGGCATCGCGGCGATCCAGCGCGCGACGGCGGCGTCAATGCGCCGGTAGTAGGATCGGGCCCAGGCCTGCTCCGTGACCCGCCGGCGCGCCGGCGGCGTCGAGGGATCAATGGCTCGCCAGAAGGCATGGTGCAGGCGATCGGTGCCGATTTCGACCAGCATCGTGTAGTCGCAGGGA
>Ga0155282_1027_pt1 | contig 9687 bp, 9 predicted proteins | sample RifCSPhighO2_02_FD_106250 | JGI IMG/M metagenome (GOLD analysis project Ga0155282, IMG submission 106250) | Omnitrophica WOR_2 bacterium RIFCSPHIGHO2_02_FULL_68_15 | reverse complement strand
GTGGCCGCCGTGCTCGGGACGCTGGCTTCGCGGATCCCGGATGCCATCTGGCTTCAGCGCCTGGCCTATCAAGGCGTGACGGCTCCCGGCGGGGCGCGCACGCTGGCGCTCGACGGCTCCGTGTATCATCCGAACACCGCCACCGCCTTTGAAACCATCAACCGCTATGCCGAAGCCCTCAACCGCGACGCGGCGCTCCGACAGCTGTTCGGCACGCTGTCGTTGACCACCGTCCAGCGCAGTACCGCGCAAGCCAACGACGTCACCGATTTCCATATGGCCAGTGAGCCGCGCGGCCCGGCAGGATCGCGATGAAGCTGTTCGGCCGCACACTCCCCGCCGCATGGCCGCTCAGCCATCTGCAGCCGCATCAACAACGCTGGGTGCTCACCGCCGGCGTCGCGCTGGCCACCCTGGCGATCGCTCAGCAAGGCATCGTCCAGCCGCTCCAGCGCCGGCGCGCCATCCTCGAAACGCGCCTGGCCACCGCCCAACAACGGATCGCCCTCACACGCACGCTGGAGACGGCCGATCAGGAACTTGCCGAGGATCGCCGGCGTCTGAGGAACCGCGGCGAATCCGGGGCTCTGCTCCAAGACATCGCCGCGGTCGCCGCCCTTCACGACGTCGCGGTGAACACCGTGACGCCGCAGCCCATCCGCCCGGCCGGCCGCTACGTGCGGTTCCCGATTCGAGTGGACGCCAACGGCGCCTTTTCGGCCATCGTGCAATTCCTGCACGCCCTGGAAACCGGCGAGAAACCACTCACCGTGGAACAGGTGACCCTCACGCCGCAGCACGCGGTGGCCTGGGCCGACAACACCTCGAGGACCATCGAGGCGCAAATTATCGTCAGCGCGCTGTTGGTGGAACCCTAGTGTTGCCCTCGGGATGGCACACCAAGGCCGCGAACCTGGCGGTGATTCCGTTGCTGTTGTTCTTTGCCTGGCTCTGGGTCACGCGGATGCCGGCCTTGATGGCAACCCTCAAGCCCCCTCACCATGCCGCAGGACCGACCGTCCCACTCGATGGCCCATTCGTCCCGACGCCGCTTCCCGGACCCATCTCCTTGGCGGCCCCAACGCGCGATCCGTTCCAACCGCCGGCCACCATGCAGGCGACCTTCCTTGCTTCTTCAACGACGATCGGCCGTGGGGCGGCGACCAACTCCGCATCACTGCTGCTGCAAGGCATTATCTGGGGCGTCCAACCACCGAAAGCAATTCTGAACGATCACGTGCTCACCATTGGAGAATCCCTTAATGGAGCCCAGATCATCTCGATTGACTCCGAAGGCGTCACCATCGAATATCAAGGACAGCGGGCGGTGCTTCGGCTTCCGTCCTCGCCGACGAGCGCCCGTGACTAATCACTATCATCGTCGAGAGGAGGCCGCTGTGCGTATCGCGATCGGATGTGCCGTCCTGGGGATGGTGGTGTTAAGCCCGACAGTCGAGGGACGGGGACAAGAAGAGGCGAGGGGCACGGTGCGCGTCGCGGCGTCCGCGCCTCCGACGGCCTCCGCGCCCGCGGCGCCGGCGGAGATGATCTCGATGGATTTGGTCAACGCCGGCCTGGACGACGTCCTGAAGCTCCTGTCGCAGCAAGCCGGCATGAATTTCGTCGCCTCGGAATCGGCCCGCGACCGCCGGGTGACCGTCTATCTCGACCAGGTCCCGATCCAGACGGCGATCCGCAGCATTCTGGACGCCAACAACCTGAGTTTCCGCCAGATCGCAGGGTCCAACGTCTACATCGTCGGGGATTCCGGCGGACGGGCCGTCAAGCTCACCACGAAAGTCTACACGCTGAAATACGCGCGCGTCGTCCCAACCCTGGGGGAGACGACCAGGACGTTCGGAGACACCGGCAGTGTGTTGAAACCCACATTCACCGGCACGGGGAGCGGCGGGGAAGGGGAGAGCTCCAGCAACAGCGGTTCCAGCGGCGGCTCGAACTCCTCGAGGGCCAGCGGAGGGTCGGGGACTCAGGCGCAAGGCATCGTGGCCATCATCAAACAACTGCTGACGGAGCGCGGCTCGGTGACCACCGACCCTCGGACGAATTCGCTGGCCGTGACCGACGTCGAAGAGACGTTTCCGCTCGTCGAAGAAACGATCGCCAAGCTCGACATTCGGCCGCTGCAAGTCTACCTGGAAGCGGAAGTCCTCGAGGTAAAGCGGGCCACCCTGCACCGACTGGGGATCGAGTTCGGAGACTCGACCGGCGAATTCGCCACATTCACCGGACCGTCCCGCCAGACGAACTTCCCCCTCGGTCCGACGCTGTTGAAGCGGGCGGCTGCGCCGACCCACACGCTGGGGACCCTGGCACTAACCGATCTGACCGCCACCTTGAAAGCGCTGGAAACCGAGAGCGACGTGAAGTTCCTGGCCAGCCCCCGCCTGATGACGCTGTCCAACGAGGTGGCGGAGATCCGCATCACGACCGACGCGGCAACGGGCACCACGAGCTCCTCGCAGACGGACACCGGCACGGTCACCACGCAGATCGAACGGAACACGGTCGGCACCGTGCTCCGCGTCACGCCGCTCGTCACCGATGACAAGCACATCACGATGGTCATCGAACCGGAGATCTCCCGCGTCGTCTCGTCCACGACGTTCAGCAGCACGCTGGACCCGAACCGCCGCTCCGCGCGCACCACCATTCTGGTGGAAGACGGCGAGACGGCGATGATCGCCGGCCTCCTCTCGCAGGATCAGGACCTCGGCCAGCGAAAGGTCCCGCTGTTGAGCCGGATCCCCCTCTTGGGAGCGGCGTTCACGCGGCACGCCGATGAGATCACCGACACGGAGATCGTCATCTTCATCACGCCGCACATCGTCAAAGAATCCCGCGCGGCCGCCGGGGCTGGTCCGACGATCCCGGCCCGCGAGCAGACCATCGCCGCCGTGGATGCGCGGGTCGCCGAGCGCCATCGGCGGGCCCTGAAATCCCGCTGATGGCCGCCGCCCGCACCCGCCTGAAACTCGGCGAGCTGCTGCTCCATAAAGGGCTGGTGACGATGCCCCAGCTCAACGAGGCGATGGCGCGCCAGCGCAAGACGCGCGAACGGCTGGGGGAAACCCTCGTCTCGCTGGGGATCGTCACGGAGGAAGACCTCGCCAAAACGCTGGCGGAGCAATTGAAGATCCCGTACGCCACGCTGGCCGGCGGCGGCCTCTCGCCGGCCAAACAGCCGGCGCTGGCCGCCGCGATCTCCCAGGAGACCGCGCGCCGCTATCTGGCGCTCCCGCTGGCCCTCACCGGCAACCAGCTGACCCTCGCCGTCACCGATCCGCTGGATCTCCTCCTGCAGGACAACCTCCGCAAGATCACAGGGAAAACTCTCTCCCTCGTCATCGCCAAGCGCAGCGAACTGGACCGAGCCATTGACGCCTTCTACGGGGCGAAGGATTACCTCTCCCAAGCCGTCCAGGAGTCGTTCCAGACGCCCGCCATCGAGGAGGGAGCGGGGGGAGACGCGGCCCCGGTCAACCTGAATCTTGACGATCTCATCGCCAAGGCGGGCGAGCCGACCGTCATCAAACTCGTGGACCTCCTCATCCGCGAGGCGATCAACTCCCGGGCCAGCGACATTCATCTGGAACCGGGCGCCAACCAGATGATGATCCGCTACCGCATTGACGGGATCCTCCATGAAATCAGCCCGCCGGCCGCTTCACTCTTTCCCTCCATCGTCTCGCGGCTGAAGATCCTCTCGAAGATGGATATCGCCGAACGGCGGCTCCCGCAGGACGGCGGCTTCTCGGTCCGGCTGGCCGACCGGGCCGTGGACATCCGGGCCTCGTCCGTCCCGACGATTTACGGAGAAAAGGTCGTGCTCCGGCTGCTGGATAAAGCCGCGGTCGTGCTGGATTTTCAGGCCCTCGGGCTGGTCGGGCCGGCCCGCGAGGCGCTGGAGCGGGCCATCGCAATGCCGTACGGCCTGGTGTTCCTGACCGGGCCCACCGGCAGCGGCAAGACGACCACCCTCTACACGGCGCTCGGCAAGCTGGACGCCTCATCGAAGAACATCATGACGATCGAAGACCCCGTCGAGTATCGGATCCCGGGGATCAACCAGGTGCAGGCCAAACCGCAGATCGGGCTCACGTTCGCCGCGGGCCTTCGCGCCTTCCTGCGGCAGGACCCGGACATCATGATGGTGGGGGAGGTGCGGGACCTGGAAACCGCGGAGATCTGCGTCCGGGCCGCGCTCACCGGCCACCTCGTCCTCTCCACGCTCCACACGAACGACGCCCCCGCCGCCATCGCGCGGCTGCTGGACATCGGCATCGAACCGTACCTGCTGGCCCCATCGGTGGCGATGATCCTCGCACAGCGCCTGGTGCGGCGGCTCTGCCCCGAGTGCAAGGAGACCTACCAGACCCCGGCCGCGCTCCACGCCCAAATCCCCGGCGTGCCGAACACGCTGTATCGGCCCAAAGGGTGCGACCTGTGCCGAAGAACCGGCTATCGAGGACGGGTCGGCATCTACGAGGGGTTATCTGTCACGGACGCCATCCAACAGCTCATCGCCAAGCGGGAACCGGGCTCTCGGATTTATGAAGAAGCCCGCCGGGCCGGGATGAAGACGCTGGCCGAGGACGGCTTGGAAAAAGCCGCCGCCGGCCTCACGAGCGTGGAAGAGGTGATGGGCACCACGATGCTCCGCGGCGACTGATGCTGACGTTCCGCTACCGGGTCCGCACCCCCTCGGGACAGTTCGAGCGAGGGGCCATCGAATGCCCCGCCGAGGACGATGCCGTCGCCCTCCTGCACGATCGCGACTTGACGGTCCTGGCGCTGACCCCGACCTTTTCCACGACGGCGGCGACCTCCTCACAGACCCCCGCCGCCCCGCCGCCCCGCCGACGGCGGCGGGGCCGGGTCGTGACCCATGACCTCATCGTGTTCGGCCGCTCGCTGGCCACCATGCTCGATGCCGGCCTCCCGCTCCTCAGGGCGCTGGAGACGATGGAAGCGCAGGCGCAGGCGATCCCCCTCCAGGACGCGATGCATGACATCGGCCAATCCATCCGCGGCGGCAGCACCTTTCGGGAGGCCATCGCGCGCCATCCGAAGCTCTTCTCAAAATTGTGGGTCTCGCTGATCGAGATCGGCGAGGCCTCCGGCCAGCTGACCAAGGTGCTGGAACAGATCACGATCCACCTGGAGAAGGTGGAGGCCCTCCAGCGCAAGGTCGTCTCCGCCCTCGCCTACCCGTGCATTCTGGTGGTCGTCTCGATTGCCGCCATCAGCATCTTCATCCTCAAGATCATCCCGGCGTTCGGCCAGCTGTTCTCCAGCTTCGGGGCCACGCTGCCGGCCATCACCCAATTCGTGCTCTATCTGTCCAAGGTAGCGCAGATGGCCGTCCCGCTCTTTCTGGTGGCCGCCGGGGCCATCGGCTTCGCGCTGTGGCGGTACGCCCAGACGAGCGCGGGCCGATGGCAACTCGACGGCTTCCTGCTCCGCCTGCCGCTGATCGGCCACATCCTCCAAGGCACCCTCATGGCCTCGTTCGCCACGTCGCTGGGCACGATGCTCAAAGCCGGCGTCCCGATCCTTCATAGTCTCGAGATCACCATCGCGGCCACCGGCAACACGCGGATCGCCCGCGTCATCGAAGAGATGCGCCTCAGCGCCCGGGAAGGCCGCTCGCTGGCGGACCCCTTGAAACAACAGGAGGTGTTTCCCCCCATGGTCACCCAGATGATCGCGGTCGGGGAGGAGACCGGAAAACTCTCGGCGATGCTGGATGAGATCTCGAAGTTTTATGAGGAACAGGTGGCGACACAATTGGAACGCGCCACCGCGCTGCTGGAACCGGCCCTGCTGTTGGGCATGGGGTCCGTCATCGGGTTTCTGCTGGTGTCAATGTACCTGCCGATCTTCCGGTTGTCCCAAACGGTCCGGGGATAAGACGGGTGATTGACGGGGTTGAGCGCCGCATGGTAGCATTCGTTCGGGAATAGGGTACGATGCACGCCACAGAGGGAGGATGCGCATGAAACGAGCACAGGGGTTGCGAACCGCCGGCTTCACGCTGATGGAGCTGCTGGTGGTGGTCATTATCATCGGCATCCTGGCGACGCTGGCCATCCCACAGTTCCCCCGGGTCATGGAGAGTGCCCGCCAAGCGGAAGCCCGTGCCATCCTCGGGCAGATCTATCAGGCCGAGCGCCTGTATTACCTCGAGCATGACACCTATACCGCGGCGGGCCCCGCGGCCAATCCGTTGACCGCCGGCATTCCGCCCGATGCGTCCACCGAACACTATTTCGCCTATGCCGCCGTTGGAACGGCCACCACGTTCGACGCCACGGCAACCCGTAAAATCACCCTCGTGGGCGCGCGGCCTCCTGCGTGGCCAACAGCGTATACGATTACGATCGATGAGGTCGGCACCTACGCCACGAGCAACTATTAACGGCCGACGGCGCGCCTAAGCCGTCGGGGGATGCCGTATGCGAAACCGACACCGGCGCGGAGTGACCTTGTTAGAATTGCTGGTCACCGTGGTGGTGATCGGGATTGTGGCCGCAGTGGCCATGCCCTTGTTTGCTCGTTCCATGGAACGGGAGAAGGGCCTCTACGCCGAAGCGACGCTGTGGGCGATCTTCAACGCGGAACGGGCGTACTTCTTCGATCAAATCCCCAATAACTACGGAACCCTGACGAATCTCCAAAGCAGTCGCTACCTGTCCGGAAATCTGAATACGACCGAATGGAGTTACGCCGTCATCCGAACGGGGTCGCCGGCCACGGCATACAGCGCCACGGCGACCCGGCTCACCGGCCAGTACACCAACTACCGGCGCCGGATGACCGAGGCCAGCGCGACACAGATAGACACCCTGCCGCCGACCGGCGACACGGTCCTCAGCCAATCCTGGCCCCCCTGATCTCGGATGGTACTATGCCAGTGGTGGGAACTCGTGTGGGGCTGTAGCTCAGCTGGGAGAGCGCCTGCATCGCACGCAGGAGGTCAGGGGTTCGATCCCCCTCAGCTCCATTTTTTCGACGGATAGGAGGGCACTCCGCGATGGCACAAGGGGTCGTCAAATGGTTCAGCAATCAAAAGGGGTACGGATTCATCACGCAGGACGATGGGAAGGACGTCTTCGTTCACTACTCCGCGGTGACGGGCGATGGATTCAAGACGCTGGAAGAGGGCCAGCGCGTGGAGTTTGAAGTGACCAAAGGTCCCAAGGGGGACCAGGCCGCCGACGTCAAGAAGGTCTAGCGGCCGAGAAGACCGGCCGGACCGCGCAGGGATGATCCTCCATCTTCCGGCGGATCAGGGCGGGGAGCCGGGCATCCCCCATCGCGTTGATCAGTGGTTTCCCCAGCGCTCGACACAGGGCGGCTGTTAAGAGCGCGGGGAGTCCTTCGTGCTCCAATGTTGTGATCTCCGCCAAGATCACCCCCGCTTCGGATGAGAGTGGCGTTCCCAGCGTGTAGCCGCAAAGTCCTTCTGAATCCTCCGCCACCCAGCCAAGCACCCCGAGTGCCGCCGCCCCCTCGAGCCACCGACGATGGGCGTAGAACCCGTCCCGAAGCATCGCGCGGGCCTCGGCATCGTCCGTGTCGGCCTGACGCTTCAACGCCCACAGCGCGTACGCTCGCCGACACGCGTCGAGATCCTCCGGGCGATACGCACGAACGGTCAGCTGGCCAGAGGAGGCGGCCCTCTCAGCCCGACGCTCAAGTCGCGCCCGCTCGTAGAGATATTCCTGCTCCACGAGCGATACGGCATATCCCCAGTCCCGGCAGCGCCCGGCGAGGTCCTCCGGAAGATTCTCCACCCGGGACACCGGGGCACCGCCGTTGAGCGCGTCGAGCTGCGCGAACGCCTCGTCCATCACCTCGCGGGTCACCGGCGGTCCCATCGGAGGCAAGGCGAGGAAATAGCCGCCGGCTTGCTCGGCCACGACCGCATGGTGGTGGACACCGATCGGCCCCCACCAACACTGCAGGAGATCTTCCCACGCCGCCCAGGCCGCCCGATGGTATGCGCTGAGCGGGCGGCCGGAAACCGCCAACGCCTCGTCGAACTCCGCCCATCGCGACGACAGCGGGACGAAGCCGGGCGGGGGCTCCGGCGCCGGCGGCGGGGCAGGGTCATGGATCGGCGCGACGACCCAGAACTCCGGGCGGGGACGGCCGGCCAACCCCGGGTTGTCCACCAAGAGCCGCTGGCCGCTCGGCGATTCCAACAGCCGCAACAGATACCAACCATAGTCCCGGAGCGCCCGTCCGGCGCCAAGCTGCTGCACGTAGGGGCATTTCGTGTCCACGGCCAGGAGCAATCGCCGCCCCGAGGCGTCCCGCGTCACGACGAACGGATAGAGCTCACAATCCAACGGCCGCTCGGGATACATGCGGCAGTGGTGGCGGGACGGCTCCAGGGCAGGGCACTGGGTCCCTCCGCATGGATGCGGGCCGACGCGGACGGTCTGAGACGGCGGGGCCGACGGCTGAAACCACGCCGTGGATGCTCCCGCAGCCAGCGCGCGGCGGACCTCTCCCATCGAGAATGCGGGCGTTTGCGCATCCTGCGGATCGGCAAACCGGCAGCAGCGGCGGCAGGCCAAACACCATTCTTGAGGGACCAGCGGGTGCAGTTCCACGAACTTCACTATAGCATATTTTGACAGACGTCCCGCGTCATGCTACACTACCGGCTCATGGGACGCTTACCTCGAAAACTCCGTCAGCGCCGACGGCGCAAGCGGCAATCCGGCAAACCGCATCGCGCCCGATGACCCGGCGTAATACTTCCGCCGTGCTCCGCCGCCGACTGACCGACCACTCGGAACGCCGCCGACGCATCCGGTTCCGCGCCACGCTCCCGGTCCGCATCCGCACCGAGGGGGCGGAGATCCAGGCGCAAACCCGCAACGTCAGTCTCTTGGGCGTCAGCGCCATCGCCGAACGGCCGGCCACGCAAGGGGCCGCCGCCACCGCCGAGCTGGAACTCCCCGGAACCTCCGGGCCGCCGATCCGCATCAGCGAAGGATCCATCGTTCGCTCCGTCCCGCTCAATCTCCCGGGGGACACGCAGTACGAAGTCGGCGTCTTCGCCCTCAAATACCACGGTCAGGATGAGGCCCGGCTCAGCCAATATCTTGAACAGCTCCAGATGGCCGAGTACGCCGCCGTCCGGGCCGGCTACAAAGCCCTTCGTGAGAAGATCCGGCTCCGGGAGGCCCGCAAACGGGCTCTCCTCTTGGCCAAACGCCGGCGCCGCAAGCTCCGGTTGGCCAAACGGCGCCGCCGGGCCCTCGCCGCCGCCCGACGCAAAGCGGCGGCCGCCGCCCGCCGACACGCGAAGGCGCGGAGCCGACACCACTCGTAACTGACGGCGACGCCGCGATGGCTACGCCGTACACCCTCCACGTTGCAGCCGCCGCCGGCCCTCGGCGGCCGCTGGCCTATCGAGACGCCCTCAACGACGCGCAGTACCGGGTGGTCACCGAAGGGGATGGGCATGTGCTCGTCCTGGCCGGCCCCGGCAGCGGGAAGACCCGCACGCTCATCTATCGGGTGGCGTATCTCCTGGAGCACGGCGTCCCGCCCAGCGCCATCCTCCTCGTCACCTTCACGGTCAAGGCCGCCCGAGAAATGCTCTCGAGGGTCGAAGCGCTGCTCCAACGACCGCCGGAAGGGTTGTGG
>Ga0155282_1019_pt1 | contig 9834 bp, 10 predicted proteins | sample RifCSPhighO2_02_FD_106250 | JGI IMG/M metagenome (GOLD analysis project Ga0155282, IMG submission 106250) | Omnitrophica WOR_2 bacterium RIFCSPHIGHO2_02_FULL_68_15 | reverse complement strand
CGGCCACCGCGTAGGCGGCGCAGGCCAGGAGCAAGACCGCGATCAGCCAGCGTGCCGGGGCACCGCGCAGTTGCATCGCCGCTCTTCTCCTCTCAGCACGCCGCCGGCGGATTGCTCACGTCTGGCGGCGCGAGCCCGGTCATGACGTTGGTGTAGGCGCCGCCCCGCAGCGTCACCTCGGTGGTGAAGCGCCCGTCGATGCTGATCTGGAGCACGTTGTTATCCTGGTGATCCTGCACCGGAGGCTCGACGCCCCCCGGCGGTGCTCCCGCCACATCCTGATACGCGATACTGAGGGTCTGCGCGGTGAACCGCTCATTGATGTTATTGGTGCCGCATCCGGAGATATAGAGCGCAATCGTATCCATCGTGCCGTCGTCGGCCGGGTCGATGTCCACCAGCTTGTATTGGCCCCAATGGTAGAGGGTTGCATCTTCGAGTGCGCCGGGCGCCGCGGGATCCGCCCCGATGAACTGGCGGAACTGGATGCTCGTCGGGCTCAACAGCTCCACGCGGTCCGCCTGCTGCAGCGATTTCACCATATAGGCCAGGGCCAGCGCCCCCTGAGCCGGCGCCTCCCGCCTGACTTCCTGCGCCAGGCGCACCCGCGAGACATCCACCTGGCCGATGGCCAGCAGCACGATCACGGTGATGACCGAGGCGGTGAGGATCTCAATCAAGGTCAATCCTGAGGAGGAACGAGCGCTTGGGATTTTGGATTTTAGATTTTGGATTTTGGACCGCGCGCGCTTACGCTCCGCAATCCAAAATCCCCCGGCCCGACCCGTGCCGGGGCGGGCGAAATCCAAAATTCCTCGCGCTCTCATCATTGGGGTGGGTCCCAGGTGAGCTTCGTCACGACCTTGAAGCAGTCCCCGGCCGTGTCGTCGCCGTCGCAGTCCGCCGCCGTGACCGTATACTCGCGCGCGCCATTCAGCAGCTTCGTGCCAGCCGGCAGCGCGTACGGCTCGTTGGTGGGCAGCGCGACGGCGGCGCAGGTGGTCGGGTCGAACCACCCTCCAGCTAACGGCGAATCGTCGCAGGCGATGTGGTTGCGGAACCGCTCCAGCGTCTGCTGGGCGAGCGAGGCCGCCTCCACGTTCCCCTGCCCGTGGGAGGAAATCCGCAGGGCGGTCAGGAAGGTGGCCATCAGGCCGGCGACCAGCACGGCGCCGATCGCTGAGGCGACCAGGACCTCAGTCAGCGTGGCGCCGCGGGTCCTGCGCGAGGCGCTGAATGCCGTTCCGCTGTCCAGAGGCGTCAGGGACATGTGAGCCACGCTCCTAAAAGCGCCCGGTCCTGGTCGATCGTAATCGCCTGCCCGTTGCATAGCGTGCCTCCAGCCCTGGTCGCCGCGGCCGTAAACGTGTCCTCCGCGGCCGCCGTGACCTCGAACGTGATCGGAGCGCCCCCTACCGCGGGGTTGTCCATGAAGATATCGCTCCAGGCCGCCGGGATGACGAACTTGTTGTTCGCCAGCCGGTAGGCCCGCTCCCCGTAGTAGATGGTCGTCAAGAGGTCCTGCGCCTGCTGGCGGTAGTTGACCTCGATCGTCTTGCTGTACTGGGGCAGGGCGACCGCCGCCAGGATGGCGAGGATGACGACGACGATCAGCACTTCCGTGAGGGTGACTCCTGATATGGGCGAAGGGCGAAGGGCGAAGGGCGAAGGGGCCTGGGTCTTTCTCATCAGAAGGTCACCTTGGAGCTGAGCGTAGAGTTGGGCGCACAGGGTGTGCGGGTCACCACGATGGTCATCACGATTCCGTCGCCAGTATCGAAGGGCGGCGGGCTCAAGGCGGCGGCGGCGCACTCGTCCGGGTTGACCCAGAGCCGCTGCATGGCGTAGACCAGACCGGCCTCGGCCGCGTACCGGGCCCTGACGCGCTCCTCGCTGATGAAGCTGCCCTGCCGGCTCTGATTGGTCGCCAGCGAGAGCAGGCCGAAGGCCACGATCCCGAAGATGATCGACGTGATGAGGACGATCCCCAAGACGATCCCCCGCTCTCCCCGGCTCCTCATGCCTCGCTCTCCTAGGAATGTCATCTGCGTAATCCGCATTTCAGATATCTCCTGGATACATCCGCGAAATCCTCCATGCGTTCTTCCCCAAAAGAAAAAACCGAACTACGCTGGTTCGGTAGCTCGGCCGTCTCGGTGCTGGGCGGCAGCTCGGCCGTCTAACCTGAGACCCGAAGCTTTGCGTCCCCCGCTCGCGCGAGGTTTGCCTTTTCGCCAGTCACGCTAACCCGGTGCGTTGTCTGCAGTTCGCACCTATGTTCTGCTTTTTGAAGTATGCCTGAGGCGCGCGGGGTTGTCAAGCGCTGGGGGCGGCGCGGACGCTGGAGGATACCCAGCGGCGGTACGGGGGGTGCGCGGCCGAAACCGGCAGGGCGATGATCTCGGGCACCTCGTAGGGATGCAGGGCGAGGACGGCCCGCCGCAGCGGCTCGAAGCCGGCGGATGTGGTCTTGAGCAGCAGGAGCGTTTCCGGGCACCGGTCGAGCTTGCCCTTCCACCAGAAGAGCGAGGTCAGGCCGGGCACGACGTTCGCGCAGGCCGCCAGGCGGCGGGCGACGAGCGCGCGAGCCAAGCGTTCGGCCGCGGCCCGCGTCGGACAGGTGACTAGGACGACGACGATCTTTTGATGAGAAGCGCGCATCAAGTCAGGTTCGGAGTTGAGAGTAGGAGAGTTGGGAGTTGGGAGTTGGGAGGTCGGGCCTCGTTCCCCCTCAACTCCATACTCCCATACTCTCAACTCTCCTACTCCTAACTCTCCTACTCCGAACTGCTCCTACCGTCTGAGCGCCACCCGGAACTCCTGGCCGTCCTGGCGGACGACCACGTGCCCCTCGCGCGAGAGCCACCCGAGGCTCATGAGTGCGATGTCCCGCGGCCGCTGGAGAGCGGCGACTACCTCGCTGAAGGGCGCTTCCGCATGCGCCTCCAGGTAGTGCCAGATCTCGCCGGCGACTATTCCAATTTCAGTAATCATCCGCACCTCCACCCATCATCCAGCATCTTACTCGGAAAGCGTCGCAATATGGACTTCTTGATAGCCGCCGTCCCGGCAGATGTCCCAGAGCTCAATCAGCTTGTCCACGTAGGCGTGGCGGTCCGCCCGGATCAGAACCGGCTTGCTGCCGCCGGCGCGCGTGAGCCGCTCGCGCAGGTCTTTGAGCGAGACCACCTCTTCGTCCCAGTAGATGACGTGGTCCTTGGTCAGCGTGATGACGAGGTTGGTGGCGGAGAGCGTCTTGCCGGTCTGCGCCTTCGGCAGCGTCACCCGGATGGCGGGGCTGAGGACAAAGCTGGAGGTCAGCAGGAAGTAGATGAGCTGCTGGAAGACGATGTCGATCATCGGGGCGATGTCGACCGGAACCGGTTCGGCCCACTGCCTGGTCAGTCGCATGATGCGGTCCCGCGGCGGTGGCGCCAGCTGGAGATGATGCCCGCCGCCTTCTCCATGTGGAACTGCACCTCGCCGAGCCGCGCGGCGAAATAGTTGTAGGCGAGGATGGTCGGGATGGCGATCACGAGCCCCGCCACCGTAGTGATGAGCGCCTCCCACACCCCGCCCGCCAGGTCGCCGGGGTTCACCGCGGTACCACTCGCGCCGGACTTCCGCTGGATGACCTGGAAGGCGCGGACGAGCCCCGTGACCGTCCCGAGCAGCCCGAGGAGTGTGGAGACCTGGGCCAGCGTGGAGAGCCACCGCAGGTGCTTCTCCACCGCCGGCAGCTCCTCATGCGCGGCCTGCGTCATGGTGTCGTCAATTTCCTGGGGCGCGCTTTCATGCACCGCCAGGCCCGCCAGCGCCACGCGGCCCACCGGCCCGGGCCAGGACTCGCACAGCGTCTGCGCATCCTTCCACTGGTGCTTCTCGACGGTCGCGCGCAGCCGGTCGAAGAACGCCTCGATGTCCTTCCCCATGTGGAGCTGGAAGAAGTACCAGCCGCGCTCGAAGACGATCGCGAGCGAGAAGACCGAGCACATGACGATCGGGATCATGACCGGCCCGCCGAGACTGATGATTTCGACCCGCCAGTACAGCAAGACGCCGATCATCAGTGCCAGCGCCGTGAAGAGCGCCGTGTACGCCATCCGGTTCAACATCGCCAATGCCCCCTCGTTGTGCGGTGCAAAATCATCGTGCTATCTTCCCCGTCCCACGGAAAGCCGCTCCCGGATCAGCTTGGCCTCCGGGATCGGCTCCTTCGCCAATATTTCATAGATCGCCCGGGCCTGCGCCGGGCGGTCCAGCCGCTCCAGCAGTTTCGCCGCGGCGAGCCGGCCGCGGACCTGCCAGGGCGCCTGGTCGATTTCCTGGTACCACACCACCGCGACTTCCAGGTCGCCCGCCTCTTCGTAGCAGGACGCGATGCGGTAGACCGCCTCCCCCGCCATGGCGGGGAGCAGCTCCAGCGCCTCCTCATACCACCGGATCGCGTCCGGGTACTTGGCCTGGTCGCGCAGGAGGTCGCCGATGCGCTTGGCGACCTTCGCCCGCTGGCTGAGCGGCAGCCGCTCCCCGCTGTAGAGGCGCTTCAAGGAGGCGAGGGCGGCCCGGGGGGAGCTGTCCCGCATCTCGAGATCCGTCAGGAGCAGGCGGGCCTCGAAGGCTTCGTCCGTCGACGGCGCCTTGGCGATGAGCCCGCGGCAGAACCGTTTGGCGCGTTCCACATCGTCCTGCCCCAGCGCGAGCAGCGCTTCGTAGTAGGCGGCGCGCGCCGCCAGCACGCTGCCCGGCCGGTCCTTCCGAATCGCATCCAACACCTCGCGCACCTTGGTCTCCTCCCGCTCGTTGAGGTAGGTGATCACGAGCGCCAGCTTCGCATCATCGCTCAACCCGGCATCATGGTTGGCGGCCAGGCGCCGGAAAATCGCCTCCGCGTCTTTGAGGGAGCCGAGCTGGAGATGGACCCGGCCGAGCTGAAACGAGGCCCGGTCGGCCACCGGCGTGTTCACCGCCGCCGCCACCGCCTGCTCGTAGAGCTTCCTGGCCTCCTGCATGTTGCCGAAGAACAGCTGCACATCGCCGAGCCCGCCCAGCGCCGACTGCCGGATCGCCTGGTCGGGATCCTCGGTGGCGAGGGTGAACACGGTCCGCGCCTGCAGGGCGTTGCCCTGCTCCAGCGCGATGGCGCCGAGGCGGAGCTGGATCTGCGAGCGCATGGTCGGGGTGATCTTCCGTGTCTTGAGGAAGCCGTGCAGGAGCTCCTTCGCCGGAATGAAACGGCCGTCGCGCCGGTAGGCGTCGACGACGATGAAGGCGCTCTCCAGCGCCAGCGGATGGTCCGGATCGCGCGAGACGATCTCCTCGAAGTTGGAGAGTGCCTCGTCCTCCCGCCCGAGGCGGGCGAGGCAGCTGCCCTGCGCAAAGAGCGCTTCGGTCAGGTGGTCCACCGCCGGCTGGCCCAGGTACGTCTGGAACGCGCGGACGCTCTCCTCGCAGCGGTTCGCGCGGTAGTGCGCCCAGCCCAGGCCGAACTGGGCCGGACGGCGCCACTGCGATCCCTTGGCGGCCGCCTCGACGGCGCGCTGGTACGCCGCGGCCGCATCGCCATACCGTTCGAGGCCGCTGTAGCTCTCCCCGAGATAGAAGGCGGCCTGGGCCACGACGTTGGGATCCCGCACTCCGGCGAGCAGCTGCTCGAAGAGCGCGATCGCCTCGTCGTGCTGCTTCAGCTCGAGATAGCAGATGCCCTCGAAGAGGCGGGCATCCTGGACCGCCGCCGTTTCCCCGCCCGGCTCAGCCACCGCGCGAAAGTGGGGGATCGCGGCGGCAAACTCCTGATGATGGAGTTCAATCAGGCCCATGCCCAGCTCCGCCTGCGCCGCCCACGTCGAGCCGGGGTGCTGCTTCAGCAGCCTGCTGTAGGCCGCCTTGGCGCGCGGCATCTGCAGGGCGCGCCGGCTGATGTCCCCTTCCCAGAACAGGACCTCCGGCCACGCCGGATCCTTGGAGCGCAAGCGCCTCTTGAGCTGGTCCAGCTCCTGCAGCGCCTCGTTGGCCTGCGAGAGCTGGTCGTAGCTGAGGACCAGCCACAGCCACACCCGCGGCGCTTCCGGCGCCTCAGGGCTCTGCAGGAGAAACGTCTGCGCCAGCTGCGTCACCGCGACGAAGTCCTCCTGGAGAAACGCGCGCTGGACATCGGGGTAGCTCGGCGTCGGTTCGAACGCGCCAGCTGACATCGTCCCGAACACCGCAGAAACACAGAATCCCACAGAAACATAGAGAATGCGCATTACCGCTGATCTGCGGGAATCAGCGCAGTCATCTGCGAACATCTGCGTCCTCCGGTTCCAGCACGGGGCGCAGGAACTGGCCCGTCCACGAACCGGGAACCGCCGCGACCTCCTCGGGGCTTCCGGCGGCCACGAGCCGCCCCCCGTCTTCGCCGCCTTCCGGCCCGAGATCGATGAGGTAGTCGGCGGTCTTCACCACGTCGAGGTTATGCTCGATCACCACGACGGTATTGCCCTGCTCGACGAGCTGGTGCAGCACGCCCAGCAGGTTCTCGACGTCGGCGAAGTGCAGCCCGGTCGTGGGCTCATCGAGCAGGTAGAGCGTGCGGCCGGTCGAGCGCCGCGAGAGCTCCTTCGAGAGCTTGATGCGCTGGGCCTCCCCGCCCGACAGGGTCGTGGCCGACTGCCCGAGCTCGAGATAGCCCAGGCCGACCGCCTGGATCGTCTCCAGCTTCCGGGCGATGGCGGGGATGGCGCCGAAGAGCCCCAGCGCCTCCTCCGCCGTCATGGCCAGCACGTCGGCGATGGAGCGGCCCTTGTAGGTCACCTGGAGCGTCTGCTCGTTGAACCGCCTGCCGCGGCACACTTCGCAGCGCACGTAGACGTCCGACAGGAAGTGCATCTCGATGCGCGTGATCCCGTCGCCCTCGCACGCCTCGCACCGGCCGCCTTTCACGTTGAAGCTGAACCGGCCGGGCTGGAAGCCCCGCAGCTTGGCGGCCGGGGTCTGGCTGAAGAGGTCGCGGATCGGACCGAACGCCCCGGTGTAGGTGGCGGGGTTGGAGCGCGGAGTGCGGCCGATGGGCGACTGGTCGATCACGATGACCTGATCGATGTGCTCGATGCCGGTGATGCGCTCGTGCCGCCCAGGCCGCTGCCGCCCGCCGGAGAGCCGGCGGGCGAGCGCGCGGTAGAGAATCTCATCGATGAGCGTGGACTTGCCCGAGCCCGAGACCCCGGTCACGCACACGAAGCAGCCCAGCGGGATGGTCACATCGATCCCTCGGAGGTTGTGCTCGGCGGCGCCATGGATGGTGAGCGCTGGCCGGCTCGCCCAGGCCCGGCGGGCGGCGGGAATCGGCACGGAGCGCCGGCGGTTCAGGAACTGGCCCGTCAGGCTGCGCTCCGAGGCGAGAATGTCCTCCAGCGTGCCGCGCGCCACTACTTCCCCGCCGTGCTTGCCCGCACCCGGCCCGAGGTCCACGATGTAGTCCGCGCGCCGGATCGTCGCTTCGTCGTGCTCAACGACCACCAGCGTATTGCCCGCATCGCGCAGCCGTTCGAGGCTGTTGAGCAGCTTCTCGTTGTCGCGCTGGTGCAGGCCGATGGAGGGCTCATCGAGAATGTACAGGACGCCGACGAGGCCCGAGCCGACCTGGGTGGCCAGGCGGATCCGCTGCGCCTCCCCGCCCGACAGGCTCGCCGAGGCGCGGTCGAGCGTAAGATACCCTAGCCCGACGTCGAGCAAAAACTGGAGCCGCTTCGCGATCTCTTTCATGAGCGGTTCGGCCACCGCCCGTTCGCGCTCGGTCCAGCGCAGCTGCGCGAACCAGCGCCGGGAGGCGGCCACCGAATCGGTGGTCGCCTCGGCGATGGAGCGCCCGCCGACGAGCACCGCGAGGCTCTCGGGACGAAGCCGTCCGCCCCGGCAGGCCGGGCACGGCAGGACGCTCATGTACTTGGCGATCTCTTCCTTCACGTAGTCCGAGTCGGTCGTGCGGAAGCGCCGCTCGAGGTTGGGGATCGTTCCCTCGAAGACGCCGCCCCAGATCCGGTCGTTGGAGCCGTAGAGCAGCGCGCGCTGGATGCGCCGCTCCAGCGACTGGAAGGGGGCGTCGAGACTCGCGCCGTAGAAGCGCGCGGCCTCGCGGAGCAGCCGGTTGTAGTACATCACCAAATGCATCCCGCCGCGCTTCCACGGCACGATCGCGCCCTCGCGCAGCGACTTCTTCCGGTCCGGCACCACCAGCTCGGGGTCGATCTTCAGCTTGGTGCCGAGGCCATCGCAGCTCTGGCAGGCCCCGTAGGGCGAGTTGAAGGAAAAGAGGCGCGGCGAGAGCTCCTCGAAGCTGAAGCCGCAGGCGGGACAGGCGTAGAGTTCGCTGAACACCAGATCGTTCGGGGTTCGGGGTTCAGGGTGCGGCCCCGTAGAGGGTTTGTTCTTCCCCCGACCCCCGATCCCAGAACCCCGAACCGTTTTGTTGAGGATGACGATGCCCTTGCCCACCTTGAGCGCCGTTTCGACCGACTCGGTCAGGCGGGACTTCGCGTCCGGCTCCAGCGTCAGCCGATCCACGAGCACCTCGATCGTATGGGCGCGCTTCTTGTCCAGCGCCACCGGCTCATCGAGGTCGCGCAGGACCCCGTCGACGCGGGCGCGCACGAACCCCTGCTGCTTGATGTTCCGGAACACCTCGGCGTACTCGCCCTTGCGGCCGCGCACGAGGGGTGCGAGGACGAGCAGGTCCGTCCCGGCGGGGAGCTCCAGCGCGCGCGCGACCATCTCCTGGGCCGACTGCCGGCTGATGGGGATCCGACAGCGGGGGCAGTGGGGCGCGCCGAGGCGGGCGAAGAGCACCCGCAGGTAGTCATAGATCTCGGTCTGGGTCGCGACAGTCGAACGGGGATTGCCGCCGGCGGAGCGCTGCTCGATGGCGATCGCCGGAGAGAGCCCCTCGATCGACTCAACATCCGGCTTCTCCAGCCGCTCGAGAAACTGCCGGGCGTAGGCGGAGAGGCTCTCGACGTAGCGCCGCTGGCCCTCCGCATAGAGCGTGTCGAAGGCGAGCGAGGACTTCCCCGACCCCGACAGCCCCGTGATCACGATCAGCCGGTTGCGGGGGAGCTTCAGATCCACGGATTTCAGGTTATGCTCGCGCGCGCCCCGGATCACGATGCTGCCGTGGTCGGGGGACGGAAGGGTGTTCCGGACGGAGGACATGATCGAGGATGATTATACCGGCGCGCCGCGCCTTCTTCAATACAGTTGGGAAGGCAGCGCGGGGCCGGATTCCGCCGCGCCCTGCACCCTCGGCACAGGGCACCCGGAACCCGGCCCCGAACTGTCGTCCCTCGACTCGTCGAGGGATCACGCGCCTGGACGGTGAGTTACCGCCGGCTTCGGCGGCGGCGCTGTCCGCCTCGGGCCATCTTCGCCCGCGAAATGTCACCCTGCCGGTCCACGAAGTACAGATAGCCGCGCTGCTTCTTGATGCCCACCTTTGCGACCTTCTCAGCCACGAAAGTCACCCCCCTTCCTGTTCGTTCTCATTGTCGTCACGTCGCCGCCACGCCGGGTTGTTGCGGCGCATCTCGCTACACCAACGGTGATTTCGCAGATTGTGGAGCGATTTCGCAGATGGAGATCCAATCGGCGGAATCATCTCGAAATCGGCGAAATCACCTCATGTTCCAACATTGACCTGGTCAAAGAAACGGCCGAGCGACGCGATCGCCGACCGGACCGCCAGCTCGCTGGTCTTGGGGTTGGAGCTCGGCCGGCTTTCGATCCGGCAGCGGATGCGGCCGCAGTCGCCCTCCACATCGAGCTCGTGGACGTTCCGCCGCGCCGCCGGGTCGGCCACCA
>Ga0155282_1005_pt1 | contig 10436 bp, 9 predicted proteins | sample RifCSPhighO2_02_FD_106250 | JGI IMG/M metagenome (GOLD analysis project Ga0155282, IMG submission 106250) | Omnitrophica WOR_2 bacterium RIFCSPHIGHO2_02_FULL_68_15 | reverse complement strand
CGGGACTGAGCATGCGTCCCGGGGACAGCCATCCCCGACGGCCCCCGTTGCTGCCTCAAGGCGATGGACCGGCCCGGCGATGATCGCCGTCATGGCGTTCGCCGGCATCGCGTTCTTGGGGTTCCTGGCGCGGGACCTCTACCGGACCGTCTCATCGTCGCCGGTCCCGGCCTCGGCCGCCCGCGCCGTGTCGAAGCCGGCGCCGGCTTCGGAACCGGCGCCTCCGCCGCCGAAACTGCTCGTCCCGAAATCGCAGCCGCTGAAACTCGGCGTCCGCGCGGCGCAGGACTGCTGGATGCAGGTCAAGGCGGACGACAAGGTGCTGTTCCAGAACGTCCTCGGCAAAGGCCGCGAGGAGCTGTGGACGGCGTCCGACGCCCTCGAGCTGTGGGTCGGCAACGCCGCCGCGCTGACCTTGACGTTGAACGGCCGTCCGCTGGCGCCGCTGGGTCCGGGCGTCCTTAAAGGGGTCCGGGTGACCCGGTACGGCCTGCAGCTGCCCAAAAAAGGGTCCCGGTAACCTTCTGTTGTCGCTCCCCAACCTGCTGACCGTCAGCCGCATCGGGCTGGCGTTCGGCTTCATGCTCGCCCTCTTCGCCCACACCTTCGCCGGGACGTTGTGGGCGCTGGGTCTCTTTGGGCTGGCGGCGCTGACCGATCTCCTCGACGGGTGGTTGGCGCGCCGCTGGCATCAGGAGAGCGCCTTCGGCATTCTGATGGACCCCATCGCCGATAAGATCCTCGTTCTGGCCGCGCTCCTGAGTTTCGTGGAGTTGGCGCTCGTGCCGGCCTGGATGGTCGTGCTGATCGTCTCGCGGGAATTCCTGATCACCGGCCTTCGGCTGGTGGCCGTCCGGCAGGGGCAGGTGCTGGCGGCCGAGCGCGGCGGCAAACATAAGACCGTTTCGCAGATGGTCGCCATCGTGGTCGCGCTCGGCTACCTTGTCGCCCGGGACGTCGCGCAGGCCCACGCGGCGCCGGCCATCGTGGAGGCGATCACCACGTGGGGGTCGCGCGGCGTGTGGGGGTTGATGCTGGTGACCGTGGCGCTCACGCTGACGAGCGGCGTCAGCTTCCTGTGGAAACACCGTGACCTCTTCGGGCCGCGATAAATCGGCCTATTGGATCGCCACCGTCGGCGGGGTCGGCTGCCTGCCGAAGATTCCAGGAACCGCCGGAACGCTCGTGGGGATCGCCGCCGCCGTCCTGTTGGAAGGGGTCCCGGCCGGCTTGGAGATGGCGCTGGCCGCGGTGGTGCTGGCGGGGTGCTGGGCCATCCCGGTGGTCCAACGGCAGTTGGGGCGCAGCGACCCGCCGCAGATCGTGCTCGACGAAGTGGCCGGGGCGTTCATCACATTCCTCGGCGTGCCGCTGACCCCCGCTGCGCTCCTGGCCGGGTTCGTCGCCTTCCGGCTCCTCGACATCGCCAAGCCGCCGCCGATCCGTCAGTTGGAACGGCTCCCCGGCGCCGCCGGCGTCCTCGCCGACGACCTGGCCGCCGGTCTCGCCGCGAACCTCCTTATCCGGGTCCTGCTGTAAGCGTCGTCCGCAGGAAATCGAGCGCGGCTTGGGCCGCGCGGGCTTTGATGATGGCGCGGTCGCCGGTCAGGTGGAGCGCCCGGCTGATCACCTGTTTGGCGCCGGCGACGGCGAGGTGGACGGTGCCGACCGGTTTCTCGGCGGTGCCGCCGGAGGGCCCGGCGATGCCGGTGACCGCCAGCCCGTAGTCGCTGCGCAGGGTTTTTCGGATGCCGGCCGCCATCTGGCGGACGACCGGGTCGCTGACCGCCCCGTGCTTCCGGACCAGCGCGGCCGGCACCCCGATGAGCGCGGTCTTGACGGCGTTGGCGTAGGCCACGGCACCGCCGAGAAAGTAGGCGGAGCTCCCCGGCACCTGGGTGAGCCGGTGGCCGATGAGCCCGCCGGTGCAGGACTCCGCCAGCGCCACCGTCTTGCGGGATTTCGTCAGCAGGGTCCCGACCACCTGCTCCAGCGTCTCCTCATCCGCCCCGAACACGATGGCCCCCAGCCGGGCGCGGATGGCATGCTCCACGGCATGGATCGCTTTCTGCAGGGCCGCCGGCGCCTCCCCCTTGGCGGTGATCCGGAGGTCCACCTGTCCGGCGTGGGCGTAGATCCCGACGGTGACGGCCCCCGTGAGTTTCAGCAGATCGGCCACCCGTTCGTCCACCTCCGATTCGGTGATCCCGGTCAGGTGGAGGGTGCGCGAGCGCAGGACCCCGGTGAGCCCGCGATGGGTCTTGAGCCATGGCACGACTTGCTCGGTCACCATCGGCTCCAGTTCCTTCGGCGGGCCGGGCAGGGCGATCAGCAGTTTCTTGCGCAGGGGCAGGAGGAAGCCGGGAGCGGTGCCCACCGTGTTGGCCAAGACCAGCGCCCCGCGCGGGACGTACGCCTGCCGGAGGTTGTTCTGCGGCATCGGGATCCCCATCCGGGTGAACCGCTCCCGGATCCGGCCCAAGACGGCGTGGTCGAGGACGAGGGGGCGGCCGGCGACCTTCGTGAGGGTCGGCAGGGTGATGTCGTCCACCGTCGGCCCCAACCCGCCGCAGGTGACGACGCAGTCGCTCCGCCCCAGGGCGGCGCGCACCGCTTCCGCCAGCCGGGCCGGATTGTCCCCGACCGTCACGTGGTGATAGCAATCCACTCCGAGCTCCGCCAGCCGTCGGCTGAGGAAGGCGGTGTTGGTGTTGACGGTCCAGCCCAGGAGGAGCTCGGTGCCGATGGCGATCAATTCGACGTTCATCGCCCTCACCCTATCACGGCGCCGGTCCCCTGGCAATGGGCTCATCTCGCAAACAGTATTTTCTCTATTGACAAAATTTTGGATTCCGCGGTACGCTGGCCGGACCCCGCCGTTGGTTGACAACCTTGCGTAGAGGAGAGTAGAATGCCTTCCACACCGATGCCAGAAGGAGCGATCACCATGCCACGCACCAAAACCGAAACCCTCGAAGCGCCGCGGCGCCCCGCCGCCCCTGCCAAGACGACCGAGACCTCGGCCGGACTGGACAAGGTGCGGGCGGAGAAGGCCAAGGCCCTGGAATTGACCCTCGCGCAGATCGAAAAACAGTTCGGCGTCGGCGCCATCATGAAGCTGGGGCAGGAGATCCGCAGCGACATCCCGGTCCTGCCGACCGGCTCACTGGCGCTGGACATGGCCCTCGGCGTCGGCGGCATCCCGCGCGGCCGCGTCGTCGAGATCTACGGCCCCGAGTCGTCCGGCAAGACGACGCTCACCCTCTCCGTCATCGCCCAAGCCCAGCGGGCCGGCGGGGTGGCCGCGTTCATTGACGCGGAGCACGCGTTCGACCCGACCTACGCCAAGAAGCTCGGCGTCAACCTCGACGACCTGCTGATCTCCCAGCCGGACACCGGTGAGCAGGCGCTGGAGATCGTGGAGATGCTGATCCGCTCCAACGCGGTGGACATCGTGGTCGTGGACTCCGTCGCCGCCCTGGTCCCGAAAGCGGAGATCGAGGGGGAGATGGGGGACAGCCACGTCGGGCTCCAGGCGCGGCTCATGTCGCAGGCCCTGCGCAAGCTGACCGGGGCGATCTCGAAATCGCGGACGGCCCTGATCTTCATCAACCAGCTCCGCGAGAAGATCGGCGTCATGTTCGGCAGTCCGGAAACGACCTCCGGCGGCCGCGCCCTCAAGTTCTACGCCTCGGTCCGGCTCGACATCCGGCGGATCGAGACCCTCAAGCGCGGCGATGTCGCGGTCGGCAACCACGTCCGGGTCAAGGTGGTGAAGAACAAGGTGGCGCCGCCGTTCCGCCAGGCGGAATTCGACATCATGTACGACGAGGGGCTGTCGCGGTCCAACGACCTGCTGGACGTCGGCGTGACCGTCGGCGTCCTGCAGAAGCAGGGCACGTGGCTGGCGTACGGCGACGTCAAGCTCGGCCAGGGGCGGGACAATGCCCGCGCCTACCTGCGGGAGAACCCGCAGTTGATGGCGGAGCTGGACGCCAAAGTTCGGAGCGCGATCAAGACCGGCTGAGGAGTTTCCACCCTTAAAGCGTCATTCCCCTGCCGTCTGGATTACTCGGACGGCAGGGGTGTCTTACGGGGGATGGTGATGACCATAGCACAACGCAGAATACGACCGGTGTTGGGAATCGTCCTGGCCGCCGCGCTGGCCGCAGGCCAGGCGGTCGCGGCCGAGACCTCTACCTCTACCGGTACCGGACCAGCGTCGGCCGCCGACTCGCTGCAGCAGGCCTTCATGGATGTGGCCCGCCGCGTCGGCCCGGCCGTCGTCTCGATCGCCGTCGAGCACACCGAGCGGGTCCCGCTCCGGCAGTTCGGCTTCGGCGGCGGCCCGGAGGACGAGTTCTTCAACCGGTTCTTCGAGGACTTCTTCGGCCAGATGCCGGAGCGGGAGTTCAAGAGCCGCGGCGTCGGCAGCGGCGTCATCATCAACGACGAAGGGTACATCCTGACGAACGAGCACGTCGTCGCCGGCGCCGACAAGCTGACGGTGACCCTGCCTGACGGCCGGGAATTTCCGGCCCAGGTCACAGGGACCGATCCGACGTCCGACCTGGCGGTCGTCAAGATTGAGGCCAAGCACCTGCCGGTCGCCGAGCTGGGAGATTCCGACACGGTGCAGATCGGCCAGTGGGCGGTGGCCATCGGCAACCCGTTCGGCTTCGCCGTCGGCTCGTCGGAGCCGACCGTCACGGTCGGCGTCATCAGCGCCTTGGACCGGGCGATCCACGCCGGCCAGGAGCGCCAGTACACCAATCTCCTGCAGACCGACGCGGCCATCAACCCCGGCAACAGCGGCGGGCCGCTCGTGGACCTCTCGGGCAAGGTCATCGGGATCAACGTGGCGATCTTCTCCACCTCCGGCGGGTACCAGGGGATCGGCTTCGCGGTGCCGAGCAATACGGCCCGCGCGATCGTCGGCGACCTCATCAAGGGCCAGAAGATCCTCTACGGTTGGCTCGGCGTCAACGTCCAGAACATGGACCGGCAGTTGGCGGAGTTCTTCGGCATTCCGGACCAGCAGGGGATCGTCGTGGCCCGGGTCGTGCCGGGCGGCCCGGCGGAGAAGGCGGGGCTCAAGGATGGGGACGTCATCTTCCGATACCAGGACCAGCCCATCCGCAGCGTCCGTGACCTGTTGGGGGTCGTGGCCCGCACCAAGGTGGGGACGAAGGTCCCGCTGGAGATGATCCGCGAGAAGAAGCCGCTGACCGTGACGGTGGAGGTGTCCGAACGGCCCGCCGGCCCGCCGGGCCTGACCGCCGGCGCCGCCGCCTGGCGGGGCCTTGAGGTGAGCGAACTGACTGAGGAGCTGGCCCAGCGGTTCCGGGTGGAGGACCGCCGCGGTGTCGTCGTCACCCGGGTGGCTCCCGACAGTCCGGCGGCGGACGCGGACCTGCGGGCCGGCGACGTGATCAACCAGATCAATCGAACGCCGATCTCGACGCTGGCCGACTACGCCAAGGCCATCGAGTCCCTCCAGGGCGATGGTTTGGTTCGGACCCACCGCGGGTACGCGATCGTCAAGGCCGCGAAGGAGTAGGGGCGGCGACTCCGCCGACCCTTCGCCGCGTGGCCGCCGACGACCCCGCCCTCGCCAGCGCCCGCGCGGCGGCCGACCGGCTCATCAAGTTCCGGCCGCGCAGTGAGCACGAACTGCGGGCGCGGCTGCGGCAGAAGGGGTTCGACCAACCGGCCATTGACGCCACGGTCCAGGCGCTCGCCCGCCGCGATCTCCTCAACGACCGGAAATTCTCGCAGTACTACGCGGCCGGCCGCCTGTTGTCCCGGCCGGTGGGGTTGCGCGCCCTGCGCGACGAACTGCGGCGCAAAGGCATCTCGGCGGAGACGGCGGCCGAGGCGGTAACGAAGGCGGCCGTCGGCTACGATGAGCTCGAGGTCGCGCGGGCGCTGGCCCTGCGCCGCCGGGCGCAGTGGCACGACCTGCCGCGGGAGGCGGTCCAGCGCCGGCTGGCGGGCCTGCTCCAGCGCCGGGGATTCTCCGGGGACATCGTGTACAAAGTGCTGCGGGACGTTCTATGATTAGCGGGCACCAGATCCGCCGACAATTCCTGGAGTTCTTCGCGCGGCAGGGGCACCCCGTCGTGCCGAGCGCCTCGCTCGTCCCGGAGGACGACCCGACGTTGCTGTTCACCGGCGCCGGGATGAACCAGTTCAAAGACTATTTCCTGGGCCGGCGCAAGGACCTCAGACAGGCGGCGAGCTGTCAGAAATGTTTCCGGACGCCGGACCTGGAGCAGGTGGGGAAGACCGCCTCACACCTGACGTTCTTCGAGATGCTGGGGAACTTCTCGTTCGGCGGCTACTTCAAGCGGGAGGCGATCGCCTGGGGGTGGGAGTTCCTGACGAAGGAGTTGGCGATCCCCGCGGAGAAGCTCTGGATCACCGTCTACGAGCAGGACGACGAGGCGTTGGGGATCTGGAGGGACGTTGTGAAGGTCCCGGCGGGCCGCATCGTGAAGCTGGGGGCCAAGGACAACTTCTGGCCGTCGAACGCGCCGGCCGACGGGCCCAACGGCCCCTGCGGCCCCTGCTCGGAACTGCACTATGATTATGGCGAGCCATCGCCGGGCAATACGTGCCGCACGAATCCTTGTCGGCCCGGCTGTCCCTGCGGCCGGTTCGTCGAGGTCTGGAACCTTGTCTTCACGCAGTTTGACCGGCAGTCGGACGGGTCCCTGCCGCCCTTGCCGGCCAAGAACATTGACACCGGCATGGGGTTGGAGCGGCTGACCGCGGTCGTCAACGGTCTGCGGACGAACTTCGACACCGACTTGCTGAAACCGATTGTGGACGCCGTGCTGGTCGAGACGCGGGCGACGACGGTGTCGCCGGACGTCAAGGCGATCGCGGACCATGTCCGGGCGTTGACGATGCTCATCGCCGCCGGCGTGGTCCCGTCGAACGACGGCCGCGGCTACGTGGCCCGGATGCTGCTGCGCAAGGCGGCGCGGCATGGGCGAGGGCTCGGCCGGCAGGAGCCGTTCCTGGTCCGGTTGGTGCCGGCGGTCGTCTCGACGATGGCACCGGGCTATCCGGAATTGGCCGCCCAGCGGGAGCGGATCGCGAAGGTGGTTCTCGTCGAGGAGGAGCGGTACCAGCAGACGCTCATCGAGAAACAGCCGATCCTCGAGGGGGAATTGCGCAAGGGGCTGACGGCCGAGCGGGCCGCGTGGCTCTACGACACGCACGGCCTGCCCTACGAAGAAATCGAGGCCGTTGCGCAGGCGGCCCGCGCCGCGATGCCGCCGAGAGCGCAGTTCGACCAGGCGCTCGCGGCCCTGCAGGTAAAGTCGAAGACGGCCAGCGGGTTCAGCGGGGCGGTGTTCGCGCAGACTCTGACCGGGCAGATCGCCGCGCTGGGGCTGACGACGGCGTTCGTCGGCGATGCGGCGCTGGAGGGGAAATCCAAGATCGCGGCCATCCTGCAGGATGGCCGGCCCGTCGAGACGCTGTCGGCGCCGGCGCAAGCCCTCATCGTGCTTGAGGCGACGCCGTTCTACGGGGAATCGGGGGGCCAGCTTGGCGACCAGGGGATGCTGACGGCCGAGGACGGGAAGCTGGTCGTCGAGGACACCAAGCGGGTGGACGCGACGATCGTGCATGTCGTCCGGCTCGTTGAGGGGCGGGTGAAGGTCCACGACCCGGTGACCGCCGTGGTGGATCCGGCCCGGCGCCGGCAGGTGACGCGGAACCACACCGCCACCCACTTGCTCCACGCGGCCCTGCGGGCGATCTTGGGGCACCAGGTGCATCAGGCCGGGTCGCTCGTCGCGCCGGACCGATTGCGCTTTGACTTCACCTCATCGGAGCCGATCGCCGCCGCCCGTTTGCGGGCGATCGAACAGCAGGTCAACGGCTGGGTGCTCGACAACGTCGCGGTGCAGGTGCATCACGACGTGCCGATGGCCAAGGCGAAGGAGCTCGGGGCGTTGATGTTTTTCGGCGACAAGTACGGCGACCGGGTGCGGGTCGTGACCATCAGCGAATTCTCCAAGGAGCTCTGCGGCGGGACGCACCTGAAGGCGACCGGCGAGGTGGGGGTGCTGACGATCGTGGACGAGGGGTCGGTGGCCAGCGGCGTGCGGCGGATCGAGGCGCTGACCGGCGAAGCGGCCTGGGCCCACCTCAAGGGGGCCGAGGGACAACTGCTCGAGCTGGCCCAACAACTCAAGGCGCCGCGTGAGCAGTTGGGGGATGCCGTCGAGCGGCTCCGCCAGCAGGCCCGACAGCTCCAGCAGGAGCTCGAGCGGCTGACGCTCAAGAACGCCCAACAGCAGGCGCAGGCGCTGGTGGCGGGGGCCACGATGGTCAACGGCGTCCGCGTCGTCGTCCAGACGGTGCCGGGGGCCGACATGGGCCGCCTGCGGCAGTTGGCCGACGCCCTGCGGGCGCAGTCGGCTGCCGGCAGCGTCGTCTGTCTCGGCGGCGTCGCCGACAACGCCGTCTCGCTGGTGGTCGGGACGTCGGCGGATCTCGCCGTGCGCGGCATCACCGCGCAGGCGTTGATCGCCCGGCTCGCCCCGGTGCTCGGCGGCCGCGGCGGTGGGCGCCCCGACTTCGCGCAGGCCGGCGGCCGGGACCCGTCGAAACTGCCGGAGGCGCTGGGCCAAGTGGTCCCGCTGGTGGAGGAGCTGACGAAAGGCCGATGAAGACCATCCGATTTGGGACCGAGGCGTTCGCCCAACTGTGCCGACGCGGCAACGGCAAGCGCCGCCGGCAGATCGAGGACAAGGTCCGCCGTATCCTCGAGGACGTCCGCGTCAACGGCGACGACGCCGTCCTGAAGTACACGCGGCAGTTCGACAAGGTCCGGTTGATGCCGCGCCAGCTGAAGGTGACTGAGGCGGAGATGTCCGGCGCGTACCAGAACATCGAGCCGGAGTTCGTCTCGGCGCTGAAATTGGTCATCGAGAACGTCCGGGCGTTCTATCATAAGCAGGCGCCGAGGTCGTGGCAGCGGACCGGCGACGACGGCATCCTGCTCGGCGAGCGCTGCACGCCGCTGGACCGGGTGGGGGTCTACGTGCCGGCGGCCCAGGCGCCGTTAGTCTCGACGGTCTACATGACGGTCCTGCCGGCGCGGCTGGCCGGCGTCAAGGAAGTCTACATGGTGACGCCGCCGACGGCCCGCGGGACGATCGAGCCGCACCTGCTGGTCGTCGCGAACCTCTTGAAGGTGACGGCGGTCTACAAGGTGGGCGGGGCGCAGGCGATCGGCGCGCTGGCGTTCGGCACGAAGACGGTCCCGCGCGTGGACAAGATCGTCGGCCCGGGCAACGCCTACGTGACGGAGGCCAAGCGCCAGGTGTTCGGCGACGTGGATATTGACATGACGGCCGGCCCGACGGAGATCGCCCTCATCGCCGACCAGTCCAGCGTGCCGGAGTTCGTGGCGGCCGACCTCGAGGCGGAGAACGAGCACGCCGGCGGGTTCGGCGTGCTGATCACCCCATCGAGGACGCTGGCGCGGCAGATCCGGTCGCGCGTGGCGCGCGGGACGATCGTCATGACCCGGTCGCTCGACGAGGCGGCCGCGGCGGCCAACGCGCTGGCGCCGGAGCACCTGGAACTGCACGTGAAGTCGCCCGAGGCGCTGGCCAAGAAGATCCGCCACGCGGGGGCGATCTTCCTTGGCCCCTACTCGCCGGCCTCCATCGGCGACTACGTGGCGGGGCCGAGCCACGTTCTGCCGACCGGCGGCACGGCGCGGTTCTTCTCGGGGCTCGGCGTGCACGACTTCATCAAGCGGACGCACGTGATCTCCTATTCCCGCCGGGCGCTGGAGAAGGTGCGGGGCCACCTGGAGCGGATGGCGACGATCGAAGGGTTGGTCAAACACATGGAGTCGGTGAAGGTGCGGTTTGAGCGAGGGCCCGATGGCGTCCAGAAAACGGACAGCGGCGATCCAGCGTAAGACCAAGGAAACGGCCATCCGAGGCCGCCTGACCCTCGACGGGTCGGGGCGGGGCACGGTCCGGACCGGCGTCCCGTTCCTCGACCACATGCTCGAGCTGTGGGCGAAGCACGGGGTGTTCGACCTGGCGTTGACGGCCAAAGGGGACCTGCACGTGGACCTCCACCACACCAACGAGGACCTCGGGCTGGCGCTGGGGGAGGCCTTCAAGGCGGCGCTGGGGGACAAGCGGGGGATCCGGCGGTTCGGCGCCTACGTGCCGATGGACGAGTCGCTGGCGCGGGTCGTCGTGGATATCAGCGGCCGGCCGCACTTCCGGTGGGACTGGTCGGCCACAGCGGTTCAGCAAGCGTTCCGGCGGGACACGGTGCGCGTCCCGTACGGGGTGGAGGATGCCAAGCACTTCCTGGAAAGTTTCACGATGAAGAGTGAGCTGACGATCCACGTGGACGTGCTCAAGGCCGGCGGCGACGTGCACCAT
>Ga0155282_1018_pt1 | contig 10456 bp, 11 predicted proteins | sample RifCSPhighO2_02_FD_106250 | JGI IMG/M metagenome (GOLD analysis project Ga0155282, IMG submission 106250) | Omnitrophica WOR_2 bacterium RIFCSPHIGHO2_02_FULL_68_15 | reverse complement strand
GGCGCCGAGGCCTCCATCAACACGCTTGACGGCCCCCGCAGTCCACAGTAAACTCACGAGTTATGCCAGTCGTCGAAGTCAGAGAGAACGAACCCCTTGAGAAAGCCCTGCGGCGCCTTAAGAAAAAGGTCGAGCGGGAAGGCATCCTCAAGGCCGTGCGCGAGCGCAAGCACTACGAGAAGCCCAGCGTTCGGCGTCGCCGCAAGCTCCGGGATAACCGGCGGCGCACCTAACCGCCCCGTGCGCCTGGCGGCTGCCGGGGGGCTGATCCTCCTGGGGCTGGCCGGGTGTGCCACCATGACCCAGCCCGACGCGACCACGCCAACGCCGTCTTTCTCGACTCTTGCCGTGCGCCGGTGGGAGCTTCCCAACGGGCTCACGATCCTTTTCCGGCAGGACCGCGGCGCCCCCCTGGTGGCGCTGGAGGCGGCCGTCAAGACGGGCAGCGCCACCGAAGGGGCCCTCCTGGGGACCGGCGTCTCCCACGTCGTCGAGCATATGCTCTTCAAGGGGACGGCCACGCGCCCGGTCGGCGCCATCGAGCGGGAGATCAAGTCGTACGGCGGCCAGATCAACGGCCACACGACCCACGACACCACCGGGTACACCCTCACCGTCCACCGCGACCATTTCACCGACGCCCTCACCTTGCTGGCTGACGCGCTCCAGCACCCCTCGTTCGACGCTGAGGAGCTGACCCGCGAGCTGGAGGTTGTCTTCCGGGAGCTCAAGCTCCGCCGCGACGATCCCGACCAGTATCTCGCCGACCTCATTTGGGCCGCTCGGTATCGGGAGCATCCCTACCGCCATCCGATCGTCGGCTATGAGCCCCTACTGAAGGCGCTGACGCGCCGGCAGGTGGTGGACTACTACCGCACCCAGTACCTGCCGAGCCGGACCGTGCTGGCCATCGTCGGCGACGTGGAGGAGTCGGTGGTGCGCGAGGCCGTCACGCGCGAGATGGGCGGGTGGCCGCGCGGCCTGGAGCCGTCGTTGGTGGCCCCGATGGAGCCGCCGCCCACCGCCCCGCGCCTGGTCGAAGAGACCGCCGCCGTCGCCGTCGCCCAACTCGTTCTGGCGTTCCCCAGCGTGGCGGTGACGCACCCCGACCTCGTCGCCCTCGATACGCTGGCGCGGGTGCTGGGGGAAGGGCGGGGTTCCCGGCTGGATCTGGCCCTGCGGGAGCCGGGTCTCGTGCATGATGTCGCCAGCTGGAACTACACGCCGCGCGACCCCGGCCTGTTCGCCATCAGCGCGCATCTGGATCCCGACAAGATCTCCGAAGTCCAACAGCGCACCCAAGAGGTGCTGGCCGCCCTCCAGCGCCAGCCGGTCACGCCGGCGGAATTGGCGGCGGCCAAGCGGGCGGTCATCGCCCAGTACCTGTTCGGGCGCCAGACGGTCGGCGCCCAGGCAGCCGACCTCGCAAGCAATGAGACGTTGACCGGCGATCCGGCCTTCTCCCGGCATTACATGGACGCCGTGCAGGGGGTGACGGCCGAGCACGTCCAGCGGGTCGCCCGCCAGTATCTTGCGCCCGGCAGCGCCATCCACGTGATCCTCCGCCCCAAGGGGGCCGGGACGGCCCCCGTCGAGGCCCCGGCCGCTTCCGCGGAGACCGCGCCGATCGAGCTGATCACCCTGTCCAACGGGGTCCGGGTCCTCCTGCGCGAAGACCCGCGTCATCCGATCGTCACGCTCCGCGTCACGGCGTTCGGCGGCCTTCTCTACGAGACCCCCGCGACCAACGGCGTCTCCATGCTGACCGCCCGCATGCTCCTGCGAGGGACGTCGAGCCGCAGCGCCCAGGAGGTGACCGAGTTCGTGCGGTCGCTGGGCGGCGAGCTGGCCAGCATGAGCGGCCGCAACAGCGTCGGCGTCTCCATGGCGTTGTTGAAGGACGATCTCGAGGCGGGGCTGGCCCTCCTGAGCGATGTGTGGTTCCACCCGGCGTTCCCGGCCGACGAATTCTTGAAAGAACAGCGGCTCTTGCAGGCGGAGATTCGGCAGCAAGACGACGACCTGTTCCATTGGGGGACCCGCCGGCTGTCCCACGCCCTCTTCGGCGACCACCCGTACGCGATGCCGGCGGAGGGGACGCAAGACTCAGTAGCGATGCTGACGGTGGCCGAGGTGGCCGCCTACCACCGGTGGCTGCTGGTTCCGCGCCGCCTGGTTGTCAGCGTCTTCGGGGATATTCGCAAGGCCGACGTGCTCCCGGCGATGGAGCGGACGTTCGGCCGGTCCTTGCCGGCCGCCCCGGCCACGCCGACCCGTCCCTCCGTCCAGCCGTTGACTGCCTGCCGGCGGGTCGAGGGCGCTTGGCCGAGGGCCGAGGCGATTGTCCTGGTTGGCTTCGTGGGGATGGCCGTCACCGATCCGGACCTCCCGGCGCTCGACGTGCTCGACAGTGTGTTGGGCGGCAGCGGCGGGCGTCTGTTCACGGAAGTCCGCGAGCGCAAGGGGCTGGCCTACACCGTCGGCTCCTCGGCCGCCGCCGGCCCGGACCCCGGCAGCATACTCCTGTACGCGGTCACCGACCCGGCCCAAGCCGATGCCGTGGCGGCCACCCTCCTGCAGGAAGCCCAGCGCCTGCGGACCAGCGCGGTGGGGGCCGAGGAGTTGAAGACTGCCCAGGAAGCGGTCGTCGGCGCGCAGAGCATCCGCCTGCAGACGAATGGGGCCTTGAGTTTGGCCACCGGACTGGATGAGTTGTTCCAGGTTGGCTGGCAGCGCTACCGGGACTATCCGGCGAAGGTCCGGGCGGTCACGCCCGCCGATCTCCGCCGCGTGGCCGAGCGATACCTGACGCCGGACCGGTGCGTGGTATTCATCGGGCGCCCGTCGGCCTCCCCGCGCACCACGCGGGAGCGGGCTGGGGTGAGCACGGGGGACGCGTCATGACCGTTGAGAAGAAGGTGGATGAAAGCTGGAAGGAACAGGCGGCGCGCGAGCGCCGGTTGGCCGACGCGCAGGGTACGAAAGATCGTCCCGGGCAGGCCCAGGGGGCGGCTGCCAACGGGATTGAGCAAGCATCCCGGGGGCAGCTCCCCCCTGGGTCGCCGCCGGGGTCTGCTCCTCAAACTCTCGACCCGGAGCCGATGGTTGAGGAGACCGGCCTTCCGGAACCCACCTTCGCCGCCTTCCTCTCCTCTCTCTCGATGCAGGCGATGATGGCGCTGGGGGAACTGCCGATCCCCGGCACCAATCAGCGCCGGGAAGATTTGGAGCAGGCCCGCTATCTCATTGATACCCTCGGCCTCCTCCAGCAGAAGACGCAAGGGAACCTCACCCCGGAGGAATCGCAGTTCCTCGAGAACGCCCTCTACGAGCTCCGGATGCGGTACACCCAGCGCCTGCAGGCCTCCATCCCGCCGCCGCCCGGGGAGCCGCGCCGATGACCCGACGCAATCTCTTCGACCAATCGCTTCAGTTGCCCACCGATGAGCTGGCGTGGGAATTCGCCGCGCCCGGTCAACTAGGACCTGCCGAGATCGACTTCCTCATCAACCCGCGACGGCTCCGGGGCAGCGATTTTCTGATGCGATGGGCACAGGGCCGTTGGTCTGAGGAAATCGTCGTTCGTGCGATGAATCAAACGAGTCAGGTCGGCGTTCTTCCCTATGGGCCATCGACCATTGCGCCTGAAGATCCAAAGGCACTCGAGATCTTCTTTGAGAAGATGGATGCAATTGCCGGTGAGGGGAAGCGCCCCGACCTGTTGCTCTACGACCGTACGACCTTCGAATGGGCCCAGCACGAGTTGGCACAGCGTCTGGGAGGGGTGGAGAAGATGGCCGAGACGCCCACCAGCGTGGTCCACGACATCGTGGCGAAAGCCCGCGCGGCGCTGGAGATTGAGAATAGTTTGTGGGTGACGGAGAAGATGCCGGGGTTTGGGAAACCGTTCCTGCGGTACGTGCGGGGTCGTCGCAAAGGGCGATCCAAAGCCCCAGGCATTGTTCCTACGGTGATCGTCAAGGGAGAGGATATTCCGCGTTTGAAGGCGTGGGAGACGAGATATAAGATTCCGATCTACGTCATCCAAATCTTTTATGATCGAGGGTACTTTATCAAATTTAGCGAGATATTGGCTCTTCTCAAGTCTGGAGAGCTTGAGATGGAAACCCAACGGTATTCCAATCCTGATGGGGTGGCGGCGACGCCCAAGCAGATTGTCAAGGTGCCATATGTCCTGTGTAAGGAGTTCGGCACGGTGTCCGGCCCATCGTTGGCCCCCAAGACGTTTGTCGATAAGAACGGCAAAGTGATGACGTACGTGACGTTTTCTGGAGGCGAGATTCACCTCTCGCACGATGTGCTCGACGAATGGGGTGTGGGGTCCCCGAAGGTGGGGAGGACCACGGGGTGAGCGCCATAAGTCACACATTGCCAAGAGGTGGTCCTGAGAGAGAAGCGTTGCGAGAAAAAGGCCAGTTCTGGACGCCCGACTGGGTGGCGGAAGCCATGGTGGGATACGTGTTGCAGGGTAACCCCGGCCACGTCTTCGATCCGGCCGTCGGCGCCGGCGCATTTCTCAGGGCGACGAAGGTGGTTGCCAAGGAGCTTGGACAGCATCCCGCGTTTTTGGGGACTGAGATTGATCCGTCCGCGTTTCAACAAGCGCATCAACACGGCTTGACGATGGTAGATCTCGACGGCGTCGAGATTCGAGACTTCATGGCCGATCCGCCTCAGCGGGAATTCAGCGCCATTGTGGCGAACCCCCCTTACGTTCGACACCATCGATTGTTGAAAGGGGCGAAGAAACTATTGAGGATATTCGCGGCACGCACGATCGGACATCCACTCGATGGTCGGGCCGGGCTGCACGTCTATTTCTTGCTTCAAGCCCTTCAGTTATTGAGCCGCGATGGGCGCTTGGCGTTCATTATGCCGGCCGATACCTGTGAAGGGGTGTTTGCTCCGACGCTCTGGCGATGGATTACGAGCCGGTATGCGTTGGAGGCCGTCGTGGCCTTTACCCCAGACGCCTCGCCGTTTCCCGGGGTGGATACGAATGCCTTGGTGTTCTTCATCAAGAACACCACGCCTCAGGCGCATTGTTGGTGGGCCCGATGCACCCAAGCAGGGACAGTTGCCCTCAAGGCGTGGATTCTTTCCGGGTTTCCGGAAACGCATGGCGGCGCTCTTTCGGTGTGTCGGCGGACGGTGTCAGAGGGGTTGATGACGGGGTTGTCGAGAGCTCCGACAACGAGGGGACCTGGTGGTCCTCGCTTGGGGGATTTCGCCACGGTCGTCAGAGGCGTCGCCACCGGAGCGAACGAATTCTTTCTCCTGACGCTCGAACAAGCGTCAACTCTCGGGATCCCAAACGCGTTCTTGCTGCCGGCCATTGCGAGGACACGAGACACGGGAGGTGAGGAAATTACCAGTGTGACCCTCCAGGCATTGCGGCGGTCGGGACGACCGACGGTGTTGTTGACGTTGGACGGTCGTCCCTTGGAGCAGTTTCCCGGCGCCGTCCGAGCCTATTTGCGACACGGCGAAGCAGAAGGCCTCCCCCAACATGCGCTGCTCGCCACGCGCCGCCCCTGGTACAAAATGGAACGGAGAGTTGTCCCGCCCATCCTGTTTTCCTATCTTGGCCGTCGTAACTCCCGATTTATCCTGAATACGGCGGGTGTCATTCCCCTGACAGGATTCTTGTGCGTGTATCCACGAAAGAACGATTTGGCGTTCCTCAAGAAGCTGTGGGAGATCCTGCGTCATTCCGCCACGGTGGCAAATCTTGCGTTGGTGGGAAAGTCGTATGGGGGTGGTGCCATTAAAGTAGAGCCCCGCGCCCTTGAGCGGCTGCCGTTGCCAGTGGCCGTTGTCTCAGCGGCCGGATTGTCGCTGCCGATGAAATATCGGCAGCAGGAATTCGGAGAGGGGCGGCGGCCGTGGAGATGATGGCGTGGCCGATGCTCGCCGGTGTATTCCTCGCCGGCGCCGGCTTAGCGTGGGCCGTGAGCAGTGCGTTGGCGAAGTCCAAAACTTCTGCGGCGGAAGCCCGGGTCGAGGAACTCCGCGCGCAGGTGAACGCGGCCCGCCAGGGGTTCGACGGCCTGCGGGCCAAGCTGGAAGAGTCCGAGCGGGCCAAGGTGGAAGCGGAAACCCGCGTGGTGGAAATCGGCAAGCGGTTCGTGGAACAGCAGGCCCTGCTGGACAAGGCGAAGCAGGACATGTCGGATGCGTTCAGTGCGCTGGCCTCCAAGGCGCTCGCCGACAACAATGTCGGATTCCTCGCCCTCGCCGAGCAGAAATTTTCGCTGCTGCAAAGCGGGGCCGCGTCGGACCTGGAAGCCCGCAAGCAGGCGGTCGAGACCTTGGTGGGGCCCTTGAATGAGGCGGTCTCCGCCTACCAAGAGAAGGTGATCGCGGTGGGGGAGCGGCTGGCGTCCCTGCGGGAAACCGAGGTGGCGCTCCAGACGGAAACGGCCAAGCTGGTGAACGCCCTGCGGTCGTCGAATGTCCGCGGGCGCTGGGGTGAGATCGCCTTGCGCAAGACCGCCGAATTGGCGGGCATGCAGAACCACTGCGATTTTATCGAGCAGGAAACCGTGACTACGGACGATCAAGGCCGCCTCCGCCCGGACATGATCGTGAAACTGCCGGCCGGCCGCGTGGTCATTGTGGATTCCAAGGTGCCCCTGGAGGGCTACCTGGAGTCGCTGGAAGCCAAGACGGAGGATGAGCGCCGGGTGGCGTTGGCCAAATACGCGGTCCAGGTGAATCGGCATGTGGCCGGGTTGGCCGACAAGGCGTATTGGAACGAGTTCCCGTCGGCCGAATTCGTGGTCCTGTTCATTCCCAGCGATTCGTTCTTGGCGGCGGCCGCCGAACAGGACCCCGGGCTTATTGAAGCCGCCCTCGTCAAGAAGATCGTCATTGCCACGCCGTCCACGTTCATCGCGCTGCTGCGGGCCATCGCCTACGGATGGCGCCAGGAGTCGCTGGCGGAGAACGCGCAGAAAATCAGCGCGCTGGGACAGGAGCTGTCGGATCGGATCGCGACCTGGGTGGAGCATGTGAGCCGCGTCGGGGGCTCGCTGGAGAAGGCAGTCGAATCGTTCAACGCCGCCGCCGGATCGCTCGAGACGCGCGTCCTCCCATCGGCGAGGCGATTGAAGGAGTTGGGCGTCGGCGGCAAAAAGGATATCGAGGCCCTGCCGACGATTCACCAGGTCCCCCGTCGGCTCATGGCGGAATCCATTGGGGAGGGGTCATGATTGATCAAGAGCTATTGGATATTTTGGCCTGCCCGGCCTGCAAGGCGGCGGTCCGCCTCGAGGGAGAGCGGCTGGTCTGCGTGAGCGCCGCGTGCGGGCTCCGGTACCCGATCCGCGACGGCATCCCCGTGATGCTCGTGGAGGAGGCGGAGAAGCCGTGACGAACATCCTGGTCATCCACGGCCCCAACCTCCAACTGCTGGGCACCCGCCAGCCGGCCATCTACGGCCGGACGACGCTGAAGGCGATCAACCAGCGCCTGCAGGCGGAGGCCAAGCGGCTGAAGGTGTCGCTGACGGTTCTCCAGAGCAACCACGAGGGGGCCATCGTCGAGGCGATCGGCCAGGCCCCGGGCCGGTACGCCGGCATCCTGATCAACCCGGCGGCCTATACCCACACCTCGGTGGCCATCCGCGACGCGGTGGAGGCGGCCGCCCTGCCGGTCGTCGAGGTCCACCTCTCCAACATCTACGCTCGGGAGGCGTTCCGCCAAACCTCCCTCATCGCCCCGGTGGCGGTCGGCCAGATCAGCGGGTTCGGCGTCGCCAGCTACCGGCTCGGCCTCCACGCCCTCGCGGAGATGCTGCGCCGGCCCCGGTCGTGATACAATAACCGTTCCCCTCATCCGATGCTGACGACCAACCAATTCAAGGGCGGCGTGGCGCTCGTCATGGATGGCCAGCTCTACACCATCGTCGAGTTCCAGCACGTGAAACCCGGCAAGGGGAGCGCGTTCGTCCGGACGAAGCTCCGGAACGTGCGGCTCGGCACCATCCTCACCCGGACCTTCGACGCCGGGGACAAGTTCGAAGAAGCGTTCATCGAGCCGAAGAAGCTCCAGTACAGCTACCGCAGCGGCGACACGCATCACTTTATGGATTTGTCCACCTACGAAGAGGCCGCGTTCCGGGCCGAGGAGCTCGGCAGCGCGGTGCACTACCTGATCGAGAACCTCGAGGTGACGGGCGATTTCCACAACGGCCGCCTCGTCGGGCTGGAACTGCCGACGACCGTGGAGTTGAAGGTGACCCAGGCGGACCCGGGCCTGCGCGGCGACACCTCGAAGGGCGGCACCAAGCCGGCCACGATGGAGACCGGACTGGTCGTCCAGGTCCCGCTGTTCGTGGAGCCGGGAGAGACGATCAAGGTGGATACGCGGACCGGCGACTATGTCGGGAGGGCGTCGTGAATCTAAAGGAGATCAAAGAACTCTTGGCGTTGATGGAAGAGCACATGCTCGCGGAGATCGAGATCGAGCGCGAGGGCCTGCGGATCCGCCTCAAGAAGGGCGGGGGGTCCGTGGAGACCGTCGTGGAGCGCATCGCCGCCCCCGCGGCCCCGGCGGCCGCCCCCGCGGCCCCGGCCGCGCCCCCGCCGCCCACAGGGACGCCGATCGCCTCCCCGATGGTCGGCACCTTCTACCGGGCGCCGGCGCCGGAAGCGCCGCCCTTCGTCGAGGTCGGCCAGGTGATCGAGGTCGGCCAGGTGATCTGCATCCTCGAGGCGATGAAACTGATGAACGAGCTCAAGGCCGAGGTCCGCGGCCGCATCGTCCAAGTCATGGCGGAGAACGGCCAGCCGGTCGAGTTCGGCCAGCCGCTCTTCCTCGTTGAGCCGGTCTAGGCGGGCCGGCGACGGCCGCATGTTCTCCAAAATCCTCATCGCCAATCGCGGGGAAGTGGCCGTCCGCATCATCCGGGCCTGCCGGGAGCTCGGTATCCGGACCGTCGCCGTCTATTCGGAGGCCGACGCCGAGTCGCTCCACGTGCGGATGGCGGACGAGGCGGTCTGCATCGGCCCGCCCCCCAGCGCGCAGAGCTACCTCAACATCCCGGCCATCGTCAGCGCCGCGGAGATCACCGACGTCGAGGCCATCCACCCCGGCTACGGCTTCCTGGCCGAGAACGCCCACTTCGCCGAGATCTGCGAGTCCTGCCAGATCGAGTTCATCGGGCCGTCCCCCGAGGCGATCCGCCTGATGGGGAACAAACTCCAGGCCAAAGAGCTGATGAAAAAGGCCGGCCTGCCGCTCATCCCCGGCTCTGAGAAGGCGATCACCAGCAAGGAAGAGGCCCTCAAGATCGCCAAGCAGACTAAGTACCCCGTCATCATCAAGGCGGCGGCCGGCGGCGGCGGCAAAGGGATGCGGGTGGCCCACAACGACGTGCGGCTCGTCAGCGCGCTGATGATGTGCCAGCAAGAGGCGGAGGCGGCCTTCGGCGTCCCTGACGTCTACATCGAGAAGTTCATCGAGGAGCCGCGCCACGTCGAGATCCAAATCCTCGCCGACCGGCACGGGAAGATCCTCTACCTTGGGGAGCGCGACTGCACGGTCCAGCGCCGCCACCAGAAACTGCTCGAGGAGGCCCCCTCGCCGGTCGTGGACGCCAAGCTCCGGCAGAAGATGGGCCAGGCCGCGGTGCGCGGGGCCAAGCTGGCCGGCTACACGACGGTCGGCACGATGGAGTTCCTCGTGGACAAGGACGGCGACTTCTACTTCATGGAGATGAACACCCGGCTCCAGGTGGAGCATCCGGTCACGGAGTACGTGACCGGCATTGACGTCGTGAAGGAGCAGATCCGCGCCGCCGCCGGGGAGAAGCTGGCGCTCAACCAGGACGACATCAAGATCCGCGGCCACGCCATCGAGTGCCGCATCAACGCCGAGGACCCGGCCAACAACTTCGCCCCGTGCCCCGGCACGGTGACCCGCTACCACCCGGCGGGCGGGCCGAACGTCCGCGTGGACAGCCATGTTTACGCCGGCTACCGCGTGCCGCCGAACTACGATTCGATGATCGCCAAGCTGATCGTCCACGGCCGGACCCGCCGGGAGGCCATCGCCATCATGGCGCGGGCGCTGGGGGAATTCGCCATCGAGCCGATCAAGACCACCATCCCGTTCCACCAGACGGTGATGGGGAACCCCGATTTTCTGAGCGGGCGGTACTCCACGAATTTCGTCAATCAACTGCTCGGCGTGTCCCAGACCGAGTAGCGGGAGGTCCCTATGCGAGTCTTCATGCGCATCATCACCATCGCCTACATGGTGATCTTCAGCGCGCTCGGCGCCTGGCTCGCGGCCTTCGCCGCGCACCTGGTCCCCGTGGACACCGTCGCCATCTTCTTCCAAACGGTGTTTGACGACCAGCGCCTGCGCGTCATCTGCGGCCTCGGCGGCGGCGTCATCCTCGTGTTCAACGTGATGGTGTTCCAGCTGA
>Ga0155282_1011_pt6 | contig 10503 bp, 10 predicted proteins | sample RifCSPhighO2_02_FD_106250 | JGI IMG/M metagenome (GOLD analysis project Ga0155282, IMG submission 106250) | Omnitrophica WOR_2 bacterium RIFCSPHIGHO2_02_FULL_68_15 | reverse complement strand
GCGCTACTTCGCCGGCGAGCCGTGGAGCGCCCTCATGAACGGCCAGTCCCCCTCGGCCGCCTGATCCCGTTTCGCGCGACACCCTTCTAATTCACCCGAGGTGGTATAATTCGCTTCGGAGGTAATCATGGTGTCGTGGGTTGTTACCCAAGAGAAAATTCAGGCGGCGATTCAAATGATCGTCAGCGTCGGGCATCCCGTAAAGGCCGACATCTATTTCGATGGAAAATATTGGTGCGCCCGGTGCCTGGACTTCGACGTGTTCACCCAGGGCAAGACGTTGGATGAGTTGGTGAAGCATCTGAAGGAGGCCGTGGCCCTCCCCCTTGGCCCCCACTCCCGCCAGTTTCAGCCCACGATTGTGAGTCTCATGGAGGTGGCCGTCGCGTGACGTCCGGTGGGTTGCCTGTCGTCTCGGGCCGGCAGCTCATCCGGTGGCTGGAAACTGGCACCCTCAACGATATTTTGGGTGCCGTCAGCCGCGCCTGCCAGCAAGATAAACAGTCGTTGATTCAGAACCTATCGGAACAGTGAGCGGCAACCCGTCTCCTCGGAACCCGGTACGGATCCCGCACGAGGCAAAGGGCCGGTGCGGTTGGTGTATGCGAAGGCGTATCGGTACTATAAGCGGGCGGTGCAGGGGGAGACGCGACTGAAACGGCTGACGAGGGCTGAAAAAGAAGTGCTGATCGAACGTTATTGGACACCCATACGTTTGGAGGTCTAAGGGTGGAAAAGAAACTATACCTCCAAACGTATGGGTGCCAGATGAACGTGCGGGACGGGGAAGAGGTGGCCGGCCTGCTCATGAAGGAGGGGTATGCCCTGGCGGACTCGCCGGAGAGCGCTGATGTGCTCCTGTTCAACACCTGTAGTGTCCGGGAGCATGCGGAGGACCGGGTGTGGTCGAACGTCGGGGCGCTCCGGGAGCTGAAGACCCGGCGCCCGGAGCTGGTGATCGGGATCCTCGGCTGCATGGCGCAGCATCACCAGGAGACGGTGTTCAAGCGGATGCCGCACGTGGACTTCGTGGCGGGACCGGCCAGTCTCTACGACGTGCCGGAACTGATTGAGACAATCCAAGAAGAGCGGCGGCCGCAGTTGGCGGTGGCCCGGCGGCGCCGGCCGGAGTTCCAGCAGGTGGCGTACCACGCCGGCGCGACCAGCGCCTTCGTGACCATCATGGAAGGGTGCGACAAGTTCTGCACCTACTGCATCATCCCGTTCACGCGGGGGCGGGAGGTGAGCCGCCCGGCCGACCAGGTGGTGGCGGAGGTCGAGGACGTGGTGCGGCAGGGCTTCAAGGAAGTCATGCTGTTGGGGCAGAACGTGAATTCGTACGGCCGGCGCCGTTTGGACGGCCCGCCGACGACCTTCCCGGAGCTGCTGCGGCGGGTCAACGCGGTGCCGGGGCTCGAGCGGATCCGTTTCATCACGAGCCATCCCCATGACGCGGACGAGGCGATGTTCATGGCGATGCGCGAGGCGGAGCACGTTTGCGAGCATCTCCACCTGCCGGTGCAGTCGGGGTCCGACGCGGTGCTGGCGCGCATGCGCCGGGACTACACCGCCGAGGAGTATCTTGGGAAAATTGCACGGCTCCGGCGGCTGGTGCCGGAGATCGCCCTCTCGACCGATGTCATCGTCGGGTTTCCCGGCGAGACCGAAGAGGATTTTGAGGCGACGCGGCGCCTGCTGGACACCGCGCGGTTTGATTTCGCCTTCATGTTCCACTACTCGCCGCGGCCGCTGGCGAAATGCTCCCAGTGGGCGGACGACGTGCCGGCCGACGTCAAGCATCGGCGCCTGCAGGCGTTGATGGCCCTGCAGGAGCGCATCGGCCGCGAGCGGGACCAGGCGTGGGTCGGCCGCACCGTCGAGGTGCTGGTCGAGGGGCCGAGCCCGAAGAACGCCGTCGAATGGACGGGCCGCGCGCGGGACAGCCGGCATGTGGTGTTCCCGGGCGGGCCGGGCTTGACCGGGCGGATCGTGACGGTGCAGGTGCGCGAAATTCGAGGCCATACCTTGATCGGCGAGGTGATCGGATGAGATGGACCATCGGAATCAGTCTCGTGGTCTTCGGCGTAGTATGCGCAACCGCAGCGATTGCCGACTTCCCTCGACCTGCGGGTTGGGAGCGTCCGCGGCGTTCCACCGGGCGCGCGAGCGGGAGGCCGGAGGCGGGGCAGCCCTCTCCGCCTCAGGCCCGGTCTGAAGCTGCTCGCATTGATGATGTGGAGGCGGCCTACCTGCGCGGGGAGTATGCGCTGGCGATCAACCTTGGCCAGCGGTACCTCCAGGCCGATGCCTCGGGGCCGGCTGGCCAGGACCAGCTCTGGTATCTGATCGGCATGGCCCAGCTCCAGCTGCAGCAGCCCGAGGAGGCCCGGCGGACATTCGAACAGATGCTGGACCGCTACCCGGACAGCCGTTGGCGGCCCGATGCGGAAGCGGGCGCGGCGGACGCGGTCTGGATGGCCGACGATCCGGCCCGGGCGGTCACCTTGTATCAAGCCATCCTCGCGCGGTGGGGCCCCGAGCATCCGATCGCGCTTCGCCTGCAGTATCAGCTCGGACAGGCGGCCCGGCAGGCCGGGCAGTGGACCGTCGCCCGACAGGCATTCGAGGCGTTGGTGGCCAAGGCCCCCGCCAGCTTTGAGGCGGGGTTGGCGCGGGCCGTCCTCCAAGAAGCGGAATTCACCTTTTCCATCCAGGTCGGCGCTTTCGGCGTGCGGGACAACGCCGTCCGGCTGCAGCGCCAACTGTCTCAGCGAGGGTACGACGCCATGGTGGACCGAACCTTGGCGGATGGCCGAGTCCTGCACCGGGTGCGGGTGGGGCGTTTCGCCAGCCGCGACCAGGCCTCGCAGACGGCCGCCCGCCTTCGGCAGGACGGGTTCCCGTCGAAAGTGGTGCCGTAGCGTGAACGGCCGACGGCCCCTCCTGATCGTCCTGGTCGGCCCGACCGCCAGCGGCAAGAGCGCGCTCGCCGTCGAGCTGGCCGAACGGCTCGACGGGGAACTCCTCTCCGCCGATTCGATGCAGGTCTATCGCGGCATGGACATCGGGACCGGCAAGCCGTCCCCGGACGAGCGCCGGCGCGCGCCGCACCACGGGATTGACCTGGTGGAGCCGCAGATCGAGTTCACCGTGGCGATGTACCGGCGCTACGCAGTCTCGACGCTCCAGGCCATCCAGGGCCGCAGCCGGGTACCGATCTTCATTGGCGGGACAGGGTTGTACATCCGCGCGGTGCTCGACGGCCTCTGCCCGGCGCCCGAAGCCCAGCCCGCCTATCGGCAGACGCTGATGGCCGAGGCCTCAACCCTTGGACCGGAACCGCTGCATGTCCGTCTCCAACAGGTGGACCCGGCGGCCGCCGACCGCATCCATCCGCACGATGCGCGGCGGATCATCCGGGCGCTCGAGGTCTACCATGTGAGCGGCCGGCCGTTGAGCGCTTGGCAGCGGCAGACGTCCGGGCTCGCCCAGACGTGGGACGTCCGGCAGGTCGGCCTCCTGCCGCCGCGCGAGCTCCTCGATGCGCGGATCAATGTCCGAGTCCTCGCCATGGTTGAGGCAGGATTGGTGGAGGAGGCCAGGGGCCTGCATGCCGCCGGGGTGAGCCGGACCGCCGCGCAGGCCCTCGGCTACAAAGAGCTGTTCGCGGCCTTCGAGGGGCGCTGGAGCATGGACGAGGCGGTGGCCCGCATCCAGCATGACACCCGCCGTTACGCCCGGCGCCAGCTCACGTGGTTCCGCCGGGATCCTCGGATTACATGGTTGACGCCGGCCGATCTCCTACAGCAGGTGCTTCCCCTTGTTGAGCGTTGACCTCCGGGCTCGGGAGCGGGCCGTCCTCGTCGCCCTGGCGTTCCGCCGCGTGTCTCATCAAGATGCCTGGCCGGTCGAGGAGATCGCGGCCGAGCTCAAGGAGCTGGTCCGCTCCAGCGGGGTGGACGTCCTCGCTGAGATGGTCGTCATCCGGGAAGCCCCGACCCCGGGGCTGCTCATGGGCCGCGGGAAAGCGGAGTCGCTCCGCGCGCTGGTCCAGGAGCAGCGGGCCGACGTCGTCATCGTCAGCCACGATCTCTCTCCGGCGCAGCAGCGGAACCTCGAAGCGCTGATCGAGGTCAAGGTCATTGACCGCACTCAGCTGATCCTCGACATCTTCGCCCAGCGGGCCCATTCGCAGGAGGGGAAGGTGCAGGTGGCGCTGGCCCAGCATGAGTACCTTCTGCCCCGGCTGACCGGGAAGGGGATCGCGCTGTCGCGGCTCGGCGGCGGGATCGGCACCCGGGGGCCCGGCGAGCAAAAGTTGGAGCTGGACCGCCGGCGCATCCGGGCGCAGATTGGCCGGCTCCAGCGCGACCTGGTGCAGATCCGCCGCCGCCGCGCGCAGGTCCGCCGGGAACGGCAGACGCGCCAGATCCCGATGCTGACGCTGGTCGGCTACACGAACGCCGGCAAGACCACGCTGTTCAACGCTCTCACGAAGACCCAGGCGGTCGTGGCGGACCAGTTGTTCACGACGCTGGACCCGACCGCCCGGCGGATCCTCCTGCCGACGAGACAGCCGGTGGTCATCAGCGATACCGTCGGGTTCCTCCATCACTTGCCGCACCATCTGATCGAGGCGTTCCAGGCGACGCTGGAGGAGGTCCTCGAGAGCCATCTCCTCGTGCACGTGGTGGACGCCGCCCATCCCCAGCGCGAGCGCCTCACCGCGTCGGTCGAAGAGGTCCTGCGGCAGCTGGCGGCGGAGGAAAAACCGCAGTTGCTGGTCTTCAACAAGTGCGACCGGTTGGACGAGGGCGCCCGCCGCCGGCTGTCCCGCGAGGCCCCGAACGCCGTGCAGATCTCGGCGCTGACCGGCGAAGGGGTCTCGTCCCTGCGGGACCGGATCGCCTCCCAGATGACGGCCCAGCGGGTCCCGGTGACACTGGTCATCCCTCAGCAGGCGCAGCAATGGGTCCATCGCATCTATGAAGAGGGGACCGTGACGGCCCGCCGCGATGCCGGCGGCGCGGTCCACCTGGACGCCGTGGTCCCGCTCTCCCTCAAAGCTCAACTCCTCAAGTCCGGCTTTTTGGCTTGACAACCTTTTTGGCCATGCTATACTTCCTCGTGAGTTAGCACTCATAGTTTTCGAGTGCTAATATTAGGATACGACAATGACCATAACTGATGTAGAATCAAGAAGAAACAAGATTCTTGAGTTTATCATTCAGACCTACGTGGAGACGGCGGAGCCGGTCGGATCGCACGAGGTGTGCCGGCGATTCCATCTGCGCGTGAGCCCCGCGACGGTGCGCAACGTCATGGGGGCCCTGGAGGATGATGAGCTGTTGTCCCATCCGCACACGTCGGCTGGGCGGATCCCAACGGCCCGCGGGTACCGCTATTACGTGGATCTGTTGATGACCCCGCAGACGTTGAGCGATGCGGAACTTCGGGCCATGGCGGCATTCAGCCACCGGGCGGTCGAAGATCCCATGACCTTGCTGCAGGAGGCCGCCAGGGTCCTGGCTGTCCTGACCGGGCAGACGGCCCTCGTGCTGGCCCCGCGGCTTCGACAGTGCACCCTGCGGCGCATTGACCTGATCCTCGTGGCTCCGCGCCGCGTGTTGGGGCTCATCCTGACGCGGGACGGGATGCTGCAGCAGGCCTACTTGGAGTTGGACGACCCGGTCGAGGCCGACGAGCTGGCGCGCCTGAGCCGTTTCCTGAACGAACAGTTGAGCGGCCAGGTGTTGTGCGAGATCGAGACGCGCCTCCAGCAGGCATTGATGGATGCGACCAACGCTTTCAGCTACCTGTATAAGCAGGCGCACGAGTTGTGGGTGCTCGGCGGGTTCGTCGAGACGGCGCCGATCCTCTTTGTGGAGGGGGTCTCCCACCTGCTCATTCAACCGGAGTTCCGGCAGGCGGACCAGCACCAATTGTTGCTGGAGGCGCTGGAGCTGCGCCAGCCGGTGGCGGCTCTTCTCGAGGACACCATGATCAAGGGGCGCCGGCGGGTCGTGATCGGGGTCGAGCATGCCTGGCCGGGCCTCATCCGCTGCAGTGTGGTGAGCGCCCCGTACCGCATCGGCGGGCGGTTGGCCGGAGCGGTCGGCGTGCTCGGGCCGACCCGGATGGACTACGGCCGCGTGACGAGCATCGTGGACCAGACGTCGGACGAGATCAGCCGCGCGATGGGGCGGTTCCTGTCATGAGCCCCCTCTTGGGCCCCGACGGCCGGCCGTTGGAGCCGAGCCCGGCGCCGGTCGTGACGGTGGAGGAATACGAGGCGTTGAAACAGCGGGCCGAGCAGGTGGATGACTACCAGGACCGCTGGCTGCGGCTCCAGGCGGAGTTTGACAACGCTCGCAAGCGATTCACGCGCGAATCGCGGGAATCGGAGGAGCGGGCCGGCGAGCGGGTGTTGACCGACCTGCTGGGGATCGTGGACGATTTCGAGCGGGCGCTGGCCGCCGCCGCGGGGGACAGCGACCCGGAGCATCTGCGGGCGGGGTTGACGATGATCCACCGGCGGATGCTGGAATTCTTGAAGACGCACGGCGTGGAGCCGATCGAGGCGGTCGGCCGGCCGTTCGACCCGGCGCGGCACGAAGCCGTGGGCCACGACGCTTCAAAGTTGGAGCCGGAGAGGGACGGTCCCTCTCCGGCTCCAACTGGCCCCCTGCGGGTCGCGGCTGAGTTGCGCAAAGGGTATTTGTATCGAGGACGCGTTCTACGGCCGGCGACCGTGACGGTGGCCGGTTCCGAAGGCTCATCATCAGGAGGAGGTTGAGGACCATGGCTCGAGCAATCGGCATTGACTTAGGGACTTCGAATTCCGCGGCCGCCATCATGGAAGGGGGCCGGCCGGTGATCATTCCATCGGCGGAGGGGACCTCCCTCGGCGGCAAGGCGTTCCCCTCCTACGTGGCGTTCACGAAGGACGGCCAGCGCCTCGTTGGGGAGCCGGCGCGCCGGCAAGCCGCCATCAACCCGGATGGGACGATCCAGGCGGCGAAGCGGAAGATGGGGACGGACCACGTGTTCCGCGTCCACGGCCAAGAGTACACGCCCCAGCAGGTCTCGGCGTTCATCCTTCAGAAGGTCAAGCAGGATGCGGAGGCGTACCTCGGCGGCCCCGTGGACGAAGCGGTCATCACCGTGCCGGCCTATTTCAACGACAACCAGCGCCAGGCGACGAAGGATGCCGGCGAGATCGCGGGGCTCAAGGTCCTGCGGATCGTCAACGAGCCGACGTCGGCCTGCCTGGCCTACGGGCTCGACAAGGCGGACAAAGAGCAGAAGATCATGGTGTTCGACTTGGGCGGCGGCACGCTCGACGTGACGATCATGGACATGGCCCAAGGGGTCTTCGAGGTGAAGGCGACCAGCGGGGACACCCAGTTGGGCGGCACCGACATGGACCAGGCGATCCTGGATTGGATCGCCCGCGAGTTCCAGCAGGAAACCGGCCTCGATCTGCGCAAGGACCCGATGGCGGTCCAGCGGGTCCGCGAGGCGGGCGAGAAGGCGAAGATCGAGCTCTCCAGCGCGATGCAGACCGACATCAACCTCCCGTTCATCACCGCCGACCAGAGCGGGCCGAAGCACCTGACCAAGACGTTCACGCGCGCGAAGCTCGAGGAGATCATCAACCCGATCATCGAACGGTGCCGCCACCCGGTCGAGCAGGCGCTCAACGACGCCAAGATGAGCCCGGCGGACATTGACAAGATCATCCTCGTCGGCGGCCCCACCCGGATGCCGATCGTCCAGCGGTTCCTCGAAGAGGTGGTCGGCAAGAAGGTGGAGCGCGGCGTGGACCCGATGGAGTGCGTGGCGATGGGGGCGGCGATCCAGGCCGGCGTGCTGAAGGGGGAGGTCAAGGACGTGCTGCTCCTCGACGTGACCCCGTTGTCGCTGGGGATCGAGACCTTGGGCGGCGTGACCACGCGGCTCATCGAGCGGAACACGACGGTCCCGACCCGCAAGTCCCAGATTTTCTCGACGGCGGCCGACAGCCAGCCGGCGGTCACCATCCGCGTGCTCCAGGGGGAGCGCAAGCGGGCGAATGACAACGTGGAGCTCGGGCGGTTCGACTTGGTGGGGATCCCGCCGGCGCCGCGCGGCGTGCCGCAGATCGAGGTCACGTTCGACATTGACGCCAACGGTATCGTCCACGTGAGCGCGAAAGACCTGGGCACCGGCAAAGAACAGCGCATTCAGATCACCGCGCCGCACAAGCTGTCGAAGGACGACGTGGACCGCATGGTGAAGGAGGCGGAGCGGTTCTCGGACGAAGACAAGCGCCTGCAGGAAGAGGTGGAACTGCGCAATCAGGCCGATACGCTGGCCTACTCGACCGAGAAGTCGCTGAAGGATTTCGGCGACAAGGTGGCCTCGGGCGACCGATTGGCGATCGAGCAGCGGCTCAGCGCGTTGAAAGAGGCGCTCAAGGGGCAGGACACCGCCGCGATCAAGCGTGAAATGGAGGAATTGACCAAGGCGTCGCACAAGCTGGCCGAAGCGGTCTACAAGGCGTCGGCGCAAAAGGCGCAGGGTGCTGGGCAGGGCGGCGATCCTGGGCCGCAGCCGGGTCCTGAGCCGAGCGGCGCCGGAGACGGCAAGAAGCCGGACGACATCGTGGACGCCGATTTCAAGGTGGATGACGACAAGAAGTAATGCCGGTGACTGAGAAGCGCGACTACTACGAGGTGCTGGGGGTCGGCAAGACCGCGTCCGCCGACGAGGTCAAAAAGGCGTACCGGACGCTGGCCCTCAAGCACCACCCGGACCGGAACCCGGAGAGCCGGAAGGAGGCCGAGGAGAAATTCAAGGAACTGTCCGAGGCCTACGAAGTGCTCAGCGACGCGCAGAAGCGGGCGTTGTACGACCAGCGCGGTCATGCCGGCGTCTCCGGGGCGTTCCATGACGGGGGCTTCCAGTGGTCGGACTTCAGCCACGCCCAGGACCTGTCCGATATCTTCGGCGGCGGGCTGGACGACCTGTTGGCCCAGTTCGGGCTGAGCGGGGCGTTCGGCGGGGGCCGCGCGCGTGGGGGCGAGCCGGGTGCCGGGGCCGACCTCGCCTATCAGATCGAGGTGGAGCTCCGAGATATTCTCGCCGGGACGGAGCGGACGGTGGAGGTCCGGCGTCCCGAGGTGTGCCAGACCTGTCATGGGGAAGGGGCCAAGCCGGGCACGCGGCGATCCGCCTGCTCCCAATGCGGCGGTCGAGGCCAGGTGCGGGTCCAGCAGGGGTTCTTCGTGATGGCGGCGGCCTGTCCGCGCTGCCGGGGCGAGGGGGCGGTCATCGCCCATCCGTGCTCGGCCTGCCGCGGCGAAGGGCGGGTGGCGGCGGAGCAGACGATCCACGTGAAGATTCCCCCCGGCGTGGATGACGGGGTCCGCCTCCGATTGGGCGGCGAGGGGGAGGCCGGTGTCCGGGGCGCCCCGCGGGGCGATCTCTACGTGATGGTGCGCGTGCGCCCCGATGAATTTTTCCAGCGCCACGGGCAGGACCTGGTGTGCGAGGTGCCGATCACGATGCCGACCGCCGCCTTGGGCGGCGAGGTGGAGCTTCCCACCTTGGAAGGCAAGGCTCACTTGAAGATCCCGGCCGGGACCCAGAGCGGGAAGGTGTTTCGGCTCCGGGGCAAGGGATTACCCCCCCTGCGGGGAAGTGGGAGGGGGGACCAATTGGTCCAGGTGATGGTGGAGACCCCAACCCATTTGACGCCGGCCCAGCGGACACTGCTGGAAGAGTTTGCACAGGCCAGTCATCAGGACAATACGCCTCAGCTCCACTCCTTCCTGGAGCGGATGCGGCGATGGCTGGAGGCACGCTAACCCTATGCCTACCTATGAGTACGAGTGCGCCGCCTGCAGCCACCATTTTGAGGCGCTCCAATCTATCATGGCCCGTCCGTTGCGGAAATGCCCTTGCTGTGGTAAAATGAGGGTTCATCGCCTGATCAGCGCCGGGGCCGGTCTGATTTTTAAGGGGTCCGGCTTCTACTGCACCGATTACCGGACGCCCAGCGAGAAGAAGGCCCGCGCGGAACAGGGGAAAAAATCTGAAAGCCCGGCCAAGTCCTCGGACACCAAGCCGGCGGGCCGTGGCAGCGCAAAACCCAGCGCCTAAGCCGCTGGCTGGATGGTGGGCGTGGGGCCCGTCGGCCGTCTGGGCGGGTGTCATCTGGGCCGCCTCGTCGTTGGTGATCATGCCAGGGATGTATCCTTCGCTCCGTGGAGGGGATGCGCTCTTCCATGGCGGCGAGTTCTTTGTCTACGGGTTCCTCTTACAGCGCGGCGCCGAGCATCGTCGGTGGCCGTCCGGATGGCGCAGCGGGGTGAGACTCATGGCGGTGATCGTGGTCACGGCCCTCGTGGATGAGTGGCGCCAGGCGTTCGTGCCGTCGCGGCATCCGGGTCTGATGGACGCCATCGTGGATGGCGCCGCCGGGGCGCTCGGCCTGCTGGGTGCCCTCCGGGGCCGGCG
>Ga0155282_1042_pt1 | contig 10523 bp, 10 predicted proteins | sample RifCSPhighO2_02_FD_106250 | JGI IMG/M metagenome (GOLD analysis project Ga0155282, IMG submission 106250) | Omnitrophica WOR_2 bacterium RIFCSPHIGHO2_02_FULL_68_15 | reverse complement strand
CGGGCCTCAACAGCGTGGCCGCTTTCTCGGAGGACGAGCGGGTGGCCCGCGATCTCCTGCTCGACGGCGCGGCGACGATCGTCCAGGTGGGCGACGCCAAGAACCTCGCGCGGGCGCTGGCGCTGGCGCTGGAACTGGGAGAAGCGGCGGCCCCGGCCGTGCTGGTCCTCAACATGATGGATGAAGCGCGGGACCGCGGCCTGGTCCTCGACATGGCCCGGTTGTCGGCGGCCCTCGGGGTCCCGGTCGTCCCGATGATCGCCACCCAGCGGCAGGGGCTGGCCGCGCTCCGACGGGCGATCCCCCAGGCGCGGCCGGCGACGACGGCGGTGGCCTATCCGCCGGTTGTGGCTGACGCCCTGGCGGCGATGGAATCCCTCCTGCCGCCGGCGCTGACGGCCCGGCGAGCGGTCGCCCTCCTCTGGTTGGCGGGGGACGAGGCCGCGCGGGCGCGGTGGGGCCAAACGCTCCCGCCGGAGGTGGCGGCCGCGCTGACGAAGACGGCGGAGGCCGCCCAGGCGGCGAGCGCCGTCCCGCTCGGCCGCCTCATCCAGTTGGCGCGCTGGCGCCGGGCGGAGCGTGTGGCGGCCGAGGTGGTGACGACCGCGGCCCGGCCGCGCCTGCCGGGGGCCCGCCGGTGGGGCGATCTGGCGATGCACCCGGTCTGGGGGGTCGGCGTGCTGGCCGGCGTGCTGGCCCTGATGTATGTCCTCGTCGGCGACCTCGCCGCCCAACGGGCCGTCGGTTTCCTGGAGGAGATCGTCTTCGGCCGCTGGCTGGTGCCCGCCGCGCAGTGGGGGATCGAGCGGCTCGTGCCGTGGCCCTGGTGGCGGGGGCTCCTCATCGGCGAGTACGGGTTGGTGACGATGGCCGCTCCCTACGCGTTCGCCATCATCCTGCCGATCGTCGGGATGTTCTTCCTCTTCTTCGGCCTGATGGAGGACATCGGGTATCTCCCGCGCCTGGCGGTCGTGGCCAATCGCGGCTGTCAGTGGCTGGGGCTCAACGGCAAGGCGGTGCTCCCGCTGGTGCTGGGGCTCGGGTGCGGCACGATGGCGACGATGACGACCCGCATCCTGGACAGCAAGCGGGACCGGATCATCACGACGCTCCTCTTGGCGTTGGGGATCCCGTGCTCGGCGCAGTTGGGGGTCATCCTGGCGATGCTGGCCGTCCTGCCGGCGGCGGCCCTGTGGATCTGGCTGGGGGTGCTGTGCACGCTGTTGGTCGTCGTCGGCCAGGCGGCCGCGCGCCTGGTCCCAGGGGAGCCGAGCCCGTTCCTCTACGAGGTGCCGCCGCTCCGCCGGCCGCGGCTGGCCAACGTGGCGATCAAGACGCTGGGGCGCTTGGAGTGGTACCTCAAGGAAGCGGTGCCGCTCTTCTTCCTCGGGACGCTCGTCCTGTTCCTGCTTGACAGCGCCGGCACCCTGGCCATCGTGGAGCGGTGGACGAGCCCGCTGGTCGTCGGCTGGCTGGGACTGCCGACGCCGGCGACCGCCGCGCTGTTGATCGGCTTCCTGCGGCGCGATTTTGGGGCGGCCGGGTTCTACGCCCTGCAGCGGGGCGGGGGGCTGACCCCGGTCCAGGCCCTCGTCAGTCTCGTGACCATCACCCTCTTCCTTCCGTGCATCGCCCAATATTTCATGATGGTCAAGGAGCGGGGGTGGAAGCCGGCCACCGCCATCGCCCTGTTCGTCATTGGCGTCGCCCTGCTGGTCGGCGGGCTGTTGTCCCGGGTCTTGACGGCGACGAGGGTGCTCGGATGACGTGTCCTCTCTGTGGGTTGGTGTGCGGGCCGAGGGAGTCGGCGTGGGCCTGCGCCTCGTGCCCCTTGGCGCGGGGCTGCCGGCTCGCCCGCTGTCCGCGCTGCGGCTATGAATGGGCGGAGACCTCCGCGGTGGTGACGTGGGTGCGGCGGTGCGTGGCCTGGGCGCTCGGCCGATGCCGGCCGGGCCCCGCGCGATGAGGAGTTGACGCGATGACGATGACGGACGAGCCGGTCGAGGAATTATTGGAGTTGTGCTGGACCGCGATGGAGGACGGCCTCTCGCCGCTCGACCGCGACCATCTGCCGCTCCAGCTGATCTGTTTTCTGCCGCACCCGTTGGACCAGCACCCGGCGGCGCCGGGGCCGGTGATTGATGGGATGCTGCGCGACGGGTGGCTGACGGCCGAGGGCCGCCGGATCCAGCTCAGCCCCGCCGGGCAGCATCGGGCCAAGGAGGTGGTGCGCCGCCATCGCTTGACCGAGGTGCTCCTCCACACCTTGCTGACGATCTCCGAGGCGGCGATGGAATCCACCGCGTGTCAGGTGGAGCATATCCTGAACACCGAGGTGACCGAGGCGGTCTGCGCGTTCCTGGGGCATCCGCCGAGCTGTCCGCACGGCCGGGCGATCCCCCGCGGCCATTGCTGTGAGCAAGCGACCGCCACCATCGAGCCGCTGATCGTCCCGCTGGCCCGGCTCGCCGTCGGCGAGGAGGGGACGGTGGCGTTCGTGCAGAGCCGGCGGCACGCCTACCTGCAGCGGTTGGGCGCGATGGGGCTGGTCCCGGGCCGGCGGCTCCGCCTGCGGCAGTCGCGGCCGGCGCTCGTTGTGCAGGTCGGGGAAACGGAGTTGGCGCTGGACGCCCATGCCGGGCGCGAGATTCTGGTGCGGCGACACGGAGGCCATCATGCCTGATCTCATCGCGGACGCGGAACTGCAGCACCTGGCCGTTCAACAGGCGGCGTTCGAGCGCGGCGAGCTGGAGCCGGACTTGTTCAAACGGCTCCGCCTGCAGTACGGCATCTACAGCATGCGGCGTGCCCCAGGGACCTTCATGCTCCGAGTGCGGGTGCCGTTGGGGGTCGTGACTCCGGCGCAATTGGAGGCGCTGGCGACGGTCTGCGCCTCGTTCACGCCGTCCGGGACGTGCCACCTGACGACGCGGCAGGACGTCCAGCTCTACGGCATCACCCCGACGTCGCTGGTCCCCCTCCTGCGGACGCTGGAGCACAGCGGCCTCACCAGCCGGGAGGCCAGCGGCAACGTCGTGCGCAACGTCACCTGCTGTCCGCTCGCCGGCATCGCGCCCGACGAACCGTTCGACGTGACCCCGGCGGCGCGGGTGGTGAGCGACTACCTCCTGCGGAATCCGCTGACACAGCTGCTGCCGCGCAAGGTGAAGATCGCCGTCGAGGGGTGCCCGACCGATCACGCGCGGACCTCGATCCATGACGTCGGGTTGGCGGCCTCGGTGCTCGACGGCCAGCCGGGTTTCCGGGTGTACGTCGGCGGCGGGCTGGGGGCCAGCCCGCGCGCGGCCCAACGGTTGGAGCCGTGGACGGGACTGCCGATGCTGCTGCCGACCCTGGACGCGATCATGCGGGTGTTCGACCGGTTCGGGGAGCGGCGGGTCCGCGCCAAATCGCGGTTGAAGTTCCTGGTTGATCAGCTGGGGTGGAGCGCGTTTCAGCGGTGCGTGCTGGAGGAGCGCCGCGCCGTCTGGGCGACCCAGCCGGGGCAGATGCTGGCCGCCTGGGCCGTGGACGCCCCCGCCGAGACGCCGCCGGTCGGCGGTGCCGAGCCGCAGGCCGGGTTCGCGGGGGACGGGCTGGCTCGCTGGTGCTCGACGAATGTGCAGGAGCAAAAACAGACCGGTTTCGTCGCCGTCACGATCCGGGTCCCGATGGGGGACCTGCGCGCCGACCAGCTGAAGGCGGTCGCCGCGCTCGCCCGCCGCGCGGCGGGCGGGGTCCGTGTGACGAACGGCCAGAACCTCCTGCTCCGGTTCGTGCCGCAGGGGGCGCTGGCCGGCGTGTACGAGCATCTGGCGGCCGCCGGCTTGGCCGAGCCGGGGGCCGGGCGGCTGGTGGACGTGACGCGGTGTCCCGGCGCCGACAGTTGTCTGGCGGCGATCACGCGGCCCCGGGGTTTGGCGGAGGCGATCGAGCGGTTGTGCCACGACGGGCTCGCCGCCTCGGCCGACGCGCCGCTCTCGATCAAGGTGTCGGGCTGTCCGAATTCCTGCGGGCATCACCACATCGCCGACCTGGGGTTCTTCGGCGCGGCGGCGAAGGTGGGCGACCGCTACGTCCCGTGCTACCAGATGCTGCTCGGCGGCCGGACCGCCGAGGGGGAGGCCCGGTTCGGGCGGCGCCTGCTCAAGATGCCGGCGCAGCGGGCGCCGGAGGCGGTTCGGCAGGTCGTGGCCTGGTACGAGTCGGCGAAACAGCCCGGCGAGACGTTCGCCGCCACCCTCGAGCGGCTGGGTCCCGGGGCCTTGGAGCGCCGCCTCATCCCGTTGGCCGAGATCGCCGCAGGGGCCCCCGACCCCACGCTCTTCTGCGACCTGGGGAGCGAGACCCCGTTCCAGTTGGCCGCCGGTCAGGGGGAGTGCGCCGCGTAACATTTTCCTCGTAGCCGCTGCCCCTCTTGCTCTCCGACCCCCCCTGTCCTATAATGTGGCCTTCCTTATGAAGTACTACCCCGCCTTCCTGGATCTGCAGGGCAAGCCATGTGTGGTGGTCGGCGGGGGCGGGATCGCGTGGCGGAAAGTGAACACCCTCCGGGCCTGCGGGGCGCAGGTGACCGTCGTCAGTCCCGAGGTGGTGCGGCCGCTGGCGGCCATGAGCCGCCGACGGCAGATCCGCTGGCAGCGGCGGCGGTTCCGGCCCGGCGATGCGGCGCGCGCCTTCCTGGTGGTGGCGGCGACCGATGACCAAGCGGTCAACCGCGCCGTCTTCGCGCAGGCCTCGCGCCGGCGGCGGTTGGTGAACGTCGTGGACCGGCCGGCCCTGTGCTCGTTCATCGTCCCCTCGGTGATGTCGCGCGGGGCGCTGACGATCGCTATCTCGACCGGCGGGGCCAGCCCCGCGCTGTCGAAATGGCTGCGGCGGGACCTGACGGCCCGGTACGGCGCGTGGGTGCCGGCGGTGCTGGAGCGGATGCGGGTGTTGCGCCGCACGGTGCATGCCCAGCAGGCCGGCCCGAGGCGGCGGAAGCGGATGTTGGAAACCCTCTTACAGCGGGAATTGCGCCGGCAACGAGGAATGTTCTCTTGATGATCGCGGTCTTAGGCGTCAACCATCGCACGGCCCCCGTGGAACTCCGGGAACGGGTGGCGTTCCCCGCGGACCGGCTCGGCGAGGCGCTCGCGCGCCTGCGCCGGGAGGCGGGCGTCCCCGAAGCGGTCATCCTCTCCACCTGCAATCGGGTCGAGCTCTACGCCGTGCTCCCCCACCTCAACGGCCACCGCGCCGCGCTGACCGAGTTCCTGGGCCGCTGGCACGCGCTCGACGGCGCGGCGCTGGCCCCGCAGTGCTACTGGCATCTGTCGCCGGAGAGCATCCGGCACCTCTTCCGCGTCGCCGCCGGCCTCGACTCAATGGTGTTGGGCGAATCGGAGATCCTCGGCCAGGTGAAGGAGGCCTACCAGCGCGCGCTCGAGGCGCAGACGGTCGGCCCGGTGTTCCGCGGGTTGTTCCAGCAGGCGTTCGCGGTCGCCAAGACCATCCGCACGACGACGCAGATCGGCCGAGGCGCCGTCTCCGTCAGCTCCGTCGCGGTGGACCTGGCCCGCAAGATCTTCAGCGACATCAGCACCAAGAGCATCCTGATCTTCGGGGCGGGGCAGATGGGGGAGGCCACGCTCCGGTGCCTGGTCGGCCGCGGCGCGCGCCGCGTGCTGGTGGCCAACCGCTCCTACCCCCACGCCGAGTCGCTCGCCGCGCAGGTGGGCGGCCGCCCGGTGCCGGCGGACGACCTGCCGGCGGCGCTGCGGGCCGCCGACATCCTCATCTGCTCGACCGCCGCCGACCGCTATCTCCTGACCAAGGCGCAGATGGAGTCGCTCATGGCCCAGCGCGGCCAGCGCCCCGTCTTCCTCATTGATATCTCGGTCCCGCGGAACCTCGACCCGGCCATCGGGACGCTCGAACACGTCTACCTCTATAATATTGACGACCTGGAGGGGATGGCCGCAGCCAACCTCCAGCGGCGGGCCGCGGAGCTGGAACCGTGCCTGGCGCTGATCGAGCGGCGCGCCGCTCGCATCGCCGAGCGGCTCCGCGCCCTCGTGGAGGCCGCCGCGTGAGCGATGGGGGGAAGGTGGACGACGCCAAGCTCTGGAACCTCTGGTTCACGCGGCGCGAGTTCTTCACCCTCTCGGCCTGGGGATGCTTCTTCGCGTTCTTGGCCGGCTCCGCCGCCTCGCTGCTGCGGTTCTTCATCCCGAACGTCACGTACGAGCCGTCGGCCACGTTCAAGATCGGTACGCCGGAGGACTTCACGCCGGGCGAGGTGAGCGAGAAATTCAAGCGGTCGCACCGCATCTGGGTCGTCCGCGACCTCCCCTCCGACGGCGGCGGGCTCTACGTCATCTGGTCCCGCTGCACGCACTTGGGCTGCACGCCGAACTGGATGCCGGTGGAGAACAAGTTCAAGTGTCCCTGCCACGGCAGCGGCTTCCGGCGCACCGGCAGGAATTTTGAGGGGCCGGCCCCGCGCCCGCTCGAGCGGTTGAAGGTGGCGCTGGCCGAGGACGGCCAGATCGTCGTGGACATGAACACCCACTTCAAGCACCCCCACGAGTGGAAAACGTCGGAGGCGTATCTCACGGTATGAAGCCCCCGTCGGTGGACGTGCAGGCCCTCATGCGGACGGTGAAGACCTCGAAGGTCTGGAAGTCCATCTTCCGCCACGGCTACGAGGACACCCCGCGCAACCGGTCGTTGATGATCCTCTCCAACGTCTGGCTGCACCTGCACCCGGTGAAACTGCGGCCGGCGGGGATGCGGGTGGGGTTCACCTGGGCCGGCATGGGGATCCTCTCGTTCTGGCTGTTCCTCGTGCTGACGCTGACCGGCCTGTTGCTGATGTTCTACTACCGGCCGACCGTCGAGCACGCCTACCTCGACATGAAGGACCTGCAGTTCGTCGTGCCGTTCGGCGTGCCGCTGCGCAACATGCACCGGTGGGCCGCGCACTTCATGGTGTTCGCGGTGATGCTCCACATGGCGTCGGTCTTCTACCGCGGCGGGTACAAGTCTCCCCGAGAATTCAACTGGGTCGTCGGCGTCATCCTGCTGCTGCTCACCCTCCTGCTCTCGTTCACCGGGTATCTCCTGCCGTGGGACCAGCTGGCCATCTGGGCGATCACCGTCGGGGCCAACATGGCGGCGGCCACCCCGCTGTTGGGCTCCGAAGGGCCGCTGGCCATTCTCGGCCCCTCGAACGACGCCCGTTTCATGCTGTTGGGGGCGAAGGCGGTCGGCCAGACAGCCCTGCTGCGGTTCTACGTCCTGCACTGCGTGGTGCTCCCGTTCGCCTTCGCGATGCTCGTGAGTCTCCACTTCTGGCGGGTGCGCAAGGACGAGTTCTCGGCGGTGCCCCTGCCGCCGAAGGCGGAGCGCCGGCAAGGGGTGCGCGTCGAGGAGTGGCTGCGCACGCACAAGGAAGCGCTGGCGGAGCAGGTGTTCGTCTGGCCGCACGTGATCGCGCGGGAGTTCGTGGCGATCCTGCTGTTGTCCCTGGCCCTCTTTGGCTGGTCGCTCATGGCCAACGCGCCGCTTGAGGGGATCGCGGATCCGAACAAGACCCCGAACCCGTCGAAGGCCCCCTGGTATTTCGTCGGGCTCCAAGAACTGCTCGTCTACTTCGACCCGTGGATCGCCGGGGTGGCCCTGCCGACGGTGATCCTCCTCGGGCTCATGACGATCCCCTACCTCGACCACAACCCGAAAGGGATCGGCTACTACAACGTCCGGGACCGGACATTCGCCGTGACGATGTTCACGATCGGGCTCTCGATGTGGGGCATCCTGATCGCCATCGGCTACTACCTGCGGGGGCCGGGCTGGGAATGGTACTGGCCGTGGCAGCCGTGGGACCTCCATCGGGCGACGTCGCAGACGGCGATGTGGAACCTCCCCAACTGGGTCGGCATCCCGCTCATTCTCCTGTTCTTCGGGGCGTTCGTGGAACTGCCGAAGCGGTTGTGGAGGGGCGTCACGGACGGGTTGGGCCGGACCCAGTATCTGATCACGGCGTTGTTGACCGGGGGCCTGTTCTTCGTGCTGTTGAAAGTCATCCTGCGGCTGACGCTCCGGGTGAAATATTTCGTCTCGTTCCCGGACATCAACCTGAATATTTGACATGACCTCTCGACAGATCCTGACCGGGCTGTTCTTCGGCTCGACGGTGGGGCTGGTGCTCCTGCTGGCCGTTGCCGTGTGGCGGGAGCTCAGCCCCGAGTGGGGGCCGTACCAGACGGCGTACGCCAAGCTCCTCGCCCAGAACACGGGCAAGCGCCCGCCGCTCTGGACGCCGCTGGAGGTCAAGCAGATCTACCTGCCGCAGTTGGGGCGGACCGATCGCTGCACGACGTGCCACCTCGGCGTCGCCAACCCGGCGATGCAGAACGCCCCCCAGCCGTTCCGCACCCACCCCGACTACCTGACGCACCCGGTCGAAGAGTTCGGCTGCACGATCTGCCATGGGGGGCAGGGGATGGCGGTCACGAAGCGGGACGCGCACGGGTTCGTCAAGCACTGGGAGCGGCCGCTGCTGCCGGCCCCGATGCTGGCCGCCGCCTGCACCTCGTGCCACACGCCGGGGCCGGGGGTCGTGGAGCCGACGCCCACCGTGAGCCATGAGACCTGGAAGCCGCTGGCGGGGACCGAGCGGCTCGTCCGCGGCAAGCAACTCTTCGACCGCCTCGGCTGTATCGGCTGCCACGCCGTCCGCGGGTGGGGCGGGCCGGTCAGCACCGATTTGGCGACGGTGGCCTACAAGGGGCTCGACGAGTTCGACTTCCGGTACGTGCAGGGGCCGCACACGGCGGTCCAATGGAACCTGGAGCATTTCCAGCATCCGCAGACGGTGAACCCCGGCGACCCGGCCGCCAAGGTGCCGCCGACGCCGATGCCGGACTACGCCTTGACCGACGACGAGGCGATGGACCTGACGGCGCTCGTCTTCAGCTTCTGGCATGAGGAGGTGCCGTCGAAGTACCGGGTCGCGGCGGTCACCGACGAGACGCCGGCCGACGCCCCAGACCAGCCGCTCTCCCCGACGGCGCGCGGCCGCGCCGTGTTCCAGAAGTACGGCTGCGTCGGTTGTCATGGGACGGACGGCCGCGGCGGCGTGAAGAATCCCAACGCGGCGACCGGCGGCGAGGTGCCGCCGCTGACCTACGTCGCACAGGGCTTCACGACCGACCAGCTCAAGCAACTGATCCGGGCCGGGCGGTATCCGACGAAGGCCGACCCGCGCGGCCCGACCCCGCCGCTGTGGATGCCGACGTGGAAAGACAAGCTGTCCGACGAGGAGCTGGACGCCGTCACGGCGTACCTCGTCTCGCTGTATCCCCCCGACACGGCCGTCCCCGGCCAGGAGGTGCGTTGATGTTCAACCTGGGTCCTGGAGAACTCCTGCTCATTCTGGGGATCTGCCTCCTGCTGTTCGGCGCCGGCCGCCTGCCGGAGATCGCCCGCTCGCTGGGAAAGGCGATCAAGGAATTCAAGGATTCCCTCAAAGACCCGCCGCCAGGCGGCCCCCAGGGGCCGAAGGCCGCATGAGACTCGGCGAGCGCCGCCCCCTTCTCGAACATTTGGAGGAGGTGCGCCGACGGCTCGGGATCTGCCTGGCGGCGGTGGCGGCCGGCGCCATCGTCACGTTCCAGGTCCGCGAACCGCTGCTGCGCTGGCTGTTGGCGCCGGTCGGCCGCGTCGTCTTCACGACGGTCGCCGAGCCGTTCCTCGCCCAGTTGAAGCTGGCGGCGTGGGGCGGCCTCCTGCTGGCGGTCCCGGTGATCCTCTGGCAGCTCTGGGGATTCTTCGCGGCGGGCCTGCGGCCCGAGGAGCGCCGCGTGGTCGGCGCCTGGGTGCCGCTGGCCGGCCTCCTGTTCGCCGCCGGCGCATGGCTGGGGGTGACCGAGCTGGTCCCGGTGACGGTGCGGTTTTTCCTGAGCTTCGCCACGGAGTCGGTCGTCCCGATGCTCTCGATCAGCCGCTACCTGGGATTCGTCGGGTCGCTCATGCTCGCCTGCGGCGTCATCGCCCAGACGCCGGTGGTCATCGCCGTGCTGGCCCGATTAGGGGTCGTCACGCCGGCGTTCCTCTGGTACCATTGGCGGGGGGCGGTCGTCGGGAGCTTCGTCGTGGCCGCGGTGGTGACGCCGACCCCGGATATCGTGACGCAGACGCTGTTGGCGGGCCCGCTCCTGGCGCTCTACGGGGTGTCCATCGGGCTGGCGATGCTCGTGCGAGGGAGGATCTCATGACGCTTGTTGAGCGGGTGACCGCGGACCTGGCCGCGGCCATGAAGGCGGGCGACGCGGCGAACGTCTCGACCCTGCGGATGCTGAAGGCCGATTTCATGAACGCGGCGATCGCCCTGCGGCTGCCGGCCTTGGCCGACGCGCCGGCGCTGGACGTCCTCCGGCGGCAGGTCAAGCAGCACCGGGAATCGCTGGAGGCGTTCAAGACCGGCGGCCGGCAGGACCTGGTGGACAAGGAATCGAAAGAGCTGGTGATCCTCG
>Ga0155282_1065_pt1 | contig 10590 bp, 10 predicted proteins | sample RifCSPhighO2_02_FD_106250 | JGI IMG/M metagenome (GOLD analysis project Ga0155282, IMG submission 106250) | Omnitrophica WOR_2 bacterium RIFCSPHIGHO2_02_FULL_68_15 | reverse complement strand
CCACATCGTCAGCTGAGCCTGGTCCTGTTTGGCGGATCGCCCGCAGCCCTGCAGCAAGACGACGCAGAGGCACGCAAGCCAACGACGCATCACCATGGACACCTCCTTCACGGGAGAACTGGTTGTCTCAATCCGCGCGAGCCGCGCCCCGCCAATGGCGGAGTCGGCGCGGGGGTGCGGGGGGATCTACCCAAATCAGGGGCTGAGCCGAAGGTTGTCAAGATAGATGGGACCGGAGTAGGCGGGGTTCTTGTCGCTTTCGATCCGGATGCCAAGCTTCCGAATGTCTTTGCGGAACGCCTCTGTGGGAAAGAACTTCCAATCCAGACTGCCAGGTTTGAGATGGGCGGTGATCGTCGTCCACTGTCCCGGCTCAAGCGGGATGGGCCGGTTCATCTCAGTCCATTCCCACTTCTCGCCGACGGTCAGGATAAAGCGCGCGAGCAACCCCTGCGGCGTCTTCGGCGGCAGGTAGACATCCACCGATATCGAACCAAACGGACTCCAGTCCGTCACATACATCAAGACCTCGATGTAGGATCCGGTCCATCGACCGCCGGGGAAGTCCGCGAACACCTGCATCGAGCCGGTCCCATGCGACGCCACCTCTTTGGAGAGGTCAACGGTCTTCCCGACGTGATCCGCCGACTCTTGGGCCCAGTCCGGAATCCCCCAATCCTGGAGGCTCTCTTCGAAATCAAACACGATCAGCGGTTCCTGCCTCGACGCGACCGCACCGGCTGGTGATTCCTGCGCGGATGCGACCGTACCGGCTGCCAGAGCCGCGACGAGTCCCCCAACCACTCCCCACTGAGTTGCGTTGAGCATCCTGGCCTCCTCCGTATTGGCTTGTGACCTCCACCTCTCCTCGCCGCCCTATGGTTATTCGGCTAATCGGACGTTGTCGAAAAAAACCGGCCCCTGGTACCTGACCGTGTCCGATTCCACCCGAATGCCGATTTTGCGCACGCTCTTGCGAAACGCCTCATCCGGGAAAAATTTCCAATCCATGCTCCCGGGTTTCAGGTTCACCGACAGGGTGGTCCAGGTGCCCGGCGTCAGCGGTATCGAGCGGTTCATCTCGGTCCATTGCCATTGATCACCGACGGTCAAGATAATCCGGCCCCTGAACCCGGCGGGCGCATCCGAGGGCAGGAAGATGTCGACCGAGAGCCGGCCGAAGGGGCTCCAGTCGGTCACTTCGACCTCCCGTTCGACATACGCACCGGTCCATCGATCGCCGGGAAACGCCATGGACACCTCCAGCGCGGACTGCCCCTCGGACGGGTGGGCCTGGGAGACCACCGCGCTTTGCGCCACGTAATCCGACGATGATTTCGCCCAACCGGGAATCGCCCAGCCCTCCGGCGTGTCTTCGAACCCGTAAATCACGATTTCAGCCGCGGACAGCGCCGGGGCAAGGACCGAGGCGCTCAGCAGGACCCCGGCCCCCTCACCGATCACCTGTCTCCAGAATCTCGTCATGGCTTCTTCCCTTGATGGGAACGGGACGGCTTCAGCAACCCCAGGCTCGGGGAGTCTGCCGGCACCTCAAAGACGTCCGCTGGAAAGAGATCAATCGGCGCATCCACAAAATAGAGGTGCCCAAACTGACTCGGATCCGAGTGCAGCTGCCCGGACCAGGCCACATGGGTCCACAGTTGATCGTTGTCCTTGTCCGCCATGGAGATATTGAACCCGATCATCCCGCCGACTGTCGGATGGCAGCCTTGGAGCGCCGCCCAGGGCACCGCGGCCTCCAACACATAGCCGTCAGGCGTCAGCGAGGAGGCAACCGTCATGGCCTGGATGACCGGTTCGGTCCGCGGATTCCGCCAGGCCCACGCGACCGCCTGGGGTCGGCCGGGCCCGGCCGGCGAAAACCCCAATTGATACTCATCCTCCTGAAAGAGTGTATGCGTCACGGCGTCATGACGGCAATCCAGCCAGAGTTCCAGGACGTCGTCTTGCCAAATGTCTTCTCCCTGGTGTTGGGTCACCAGCTCATCGTCATGGACCACGGCCGCGATGTAGAAATGCCGCTCATCCCACAAGGCATAGATCGCGGCGGAGAAATCCTCAGGGCTCTTCACGGTTCCGGCTTCCAGGTGGGAGGTCAGCGCATTGAGGTAAATCGGCGCCCCCCGTATCCACTCGATCACTTGCCCTTTTTTGACCTGGAGCTTGCCCGTCCAATTGCTGCTTTCGAGACGTCGCACCCAGTCCTCTAGTGTACCATTTACTGTCACCGGCGTGTAGGTCTTGACCGCCACGGCCGCTTCTTCGGAATGCGGCCACGCCGGCCGGACTGGCCAGAGGATCAGCCCGAGGCAGAGCGCGAGAGCGGCCCAGACGTCGCGGCTCACCCCACCACCTCTTTTTGCGTCCGCTGTGCGACCGCACAGCGGCGCTGCCGACGTCGTCGGCAACGGTGCGCCGCGTCGGCGCACGCTGAAAAGAGGTGGTGGGGTCATCCCTGCTCCCACCAATTCAGCTTAATCAACTTGGCGGCGAGGTCGAACTGAACCTCAGGCACCTTGATCGTCAGCGTGCCCCAGCGCGTCTGGACCACATCCCGGGCAGCAATGCGCCCCCGGTACGTATCCCACCATTCGATACGGTAGCGGCTGACCCAGTCCAAACCCCGCACCGTGGCCGTCGCCCCACGCACCAGGCGCGGCGAATAGGCCGCCAGTTCGGTGGCGGCCTCGCCGCGCGCCTGACGCAGCCGTTGCTTGGCCAGCTCGGCGCGGTAGGCCAAATACTGGTCGATGGTATGGCGACGGTTCTTGATCCACAGGTAGCCCCGCTGCGGGGTCCCGATCCCCCAGCCCGCCAGATCCTGATCGGAGAGCTGCACCGCCATGGGTCGCTGCTGCAGGCTGAGCGTTTCGCCGCGCCAAAATCGCCCCAGCGCGTCGAAGTGTCGATAGAGCCCCGGGGGATGGACATAGCTATCCCAATACCAGATGAGGGCGCCGCCGGCGGAGCCCCCCACGAGACTGGACCAGAGCCCGTCATGCAGATGAATCCCAATGTCGTCCACCTGCCGCATCGTCTCCGCGATCCAGCCAAACTCGCCGATGAACACCGGCTTCTGGAACGTCCGCCGCAACTCGGGGATGGTGGGCCCGGCCAACGTGCCGGGCAGATCGCGCTTGTCATAGACATGCAGCTGGATCGCGTCCATCATCGGCAGCCGCCAGACCTCCTTCGGGGCGTCGCCATGAAAGCTGGTCGTAATCGGGCGCTGATAGGGATCGACGGACCGCAAAAATCGGCTGGTCTCGTCCAGCCAGGGCACAAGCTCCTCGGTCTTGAACTCTCCGAAATCCGCCTCATTGAAGAGCTCCCACATCGCCAGGTTCGGGCTGTACCCCCAACGGCTCACCATGTAGCGCACCAGGCGCTGGAACATCTCCTTGGCTTTGGGGTGCGTCAGGAAGTCCTGCGGCAGCCGGCACATGCCGCCCAGCGCTTGATTGTAGGGATTGTTGTGCCAATTCGGATCTTGGCTGCGGCTGAAGCTGCCGTGCTCGAGCAGACAGAGCTGCCAAAAGATCCCCGCCGACTCGCTCCGCTCAAGCAGCGTATCGAGCAGCCACGCGCGCGATTGGTCGTAGCGCCCGACGCCGGTCTCTTTCGTTTCAAGCCGGAGAAACCAGGGCGCCATCCAGACCCGGACATAGTTGGCCCGCTGGCTGGCCAGCTCGCGCAACCACTGTCCGTAGACCCGCAGCGGCTGGTGGCTAGGCCCCCAGGAGAGATTCTCACCGATCGGGATGAAGGGCTCGCCCGTTTCGAACCGGAACGTCCCGGCCCGGCGGTCCCATTGGATAAAGCCCTTCCGCGAGGACTCGACCACCACGAAGGTCTGCCGGGGCCACGTCTGGGTCCGCTGCGGCGTAATCAATCTGACCTCATAGCCCCACCGGCCAATCTGTCGTGGGGTAAAGCGGACTTTCCACACCGGTTCCCCGGCGGCCCGCACGAACTCCTGCCCTGGGGAGCCAGCCAGCTCAAACGGCTGGTAATAGAATCCCTCCATCGTGGTGGACTCGCCCTGAGGGGACTGAAAGACCGCTTCCAGCCGGACTTCGGACGGATCGTAAGGATTACTCACCGAGCCGGAGATGCGAGCCGTCAACTCGCAGCGCTCAAACAGCGGAACCGTTGAACGCGCGGCCTGAACCGCGTCGAGCTGGATGCCGGACCACGCCGGCGACGCCCAGAGCATAGATCCCGCGAAGGCGATCAGCCACTGAGGCCGCCGCATGCGACTACTCCCGAATGGACGTCAGGAATACGCCTTGGATGAACTGCCGCTGGAACGCGAGGAACACGATGAGCATGGGCAGGGTCACCACCAGGGCTCCGGCCATGATCATGGCGAAATTGGCCCCGAACTGGCCGTTGAGGACCGCGAGCAGGAGCGGCACGGTCCGCATCTCGCTCGATTGGATGATGATCAGCGGCCAGACGAAACTATTCCATTGCGACAAGAACGTGAAAATCGCCAGGGTCGCGAGGGCCGGCGTAACGAGCGGGAGAATCACGTGCCAGTAAATCCCCAGCTCGTGGTAGCCGTCGATCCGGGCCGCCTCCAACAACCCGTCGGGGATGCTCATGATGTACTGCCGGCACAGGAAGATGCCGAACGGCATCGCCAGGTTGGGGACGATCAGCGCCCAAAAGGTGTTCAGCCATCCCAGGTGCTTCACAATCACGAAGCCGGGGATCAGGAACACCTGCCACGGGATCATCATCGAAGAGATCAGCGCTAAAAACATCGTGTCCCGCCCCGGGAAGCGCAGTTTGGCGAAGGCGTAGCCGGCCATCGAACAGAAAAGCATGTTGCTGAGCGTGACGGCTGCCGCCACCCCCAGGCTGTTGAGAAGGCTGCGGGCCATCGGCAACAAGGTGAAGAGTTCCTGATACGGCTTGAGGGTGGGATGGAGCACGACAAAACGCGGCGGGTAGGTGTAGAGCTCCTCGGGCGGCTTGATCGATGAGAGGACCATCCAGTAGTACGGCAGGATCATGGCCAGAGCCCCGAGGATCAGGACCGACACGACTGCGACCAGGCGCCAGTTCACCTTCACACGCATGACCCCCTCACCGGGACCGCAACATGCGGATGTTCACGAGGGTCAATCCGAAGACGCTCCCGAAGATGACATACGCGATGGCCGACGCGTAGCCCATCCGAAACTTCGTAAAGCCTTGGTCGTAGAGATAGGAGACCAACGTCAGTCCGCTGTCCAGAACCCCGCCGATTCCTTCCCCGGTTCCCGAGGTCAGGATATAGACCTGATCGAACACCTGGAAGGAGTTGACGACCGCCATGACGACGACGAACACCAGCGTGGGGCGCAGCATGGGCACCGTCACATGCCAGAACCGCCCCCACCAGGTCGCCCCATCCACCTTCGCGGCCTCATAGAGCGCCTGCGGGATCGTCGAGATCCCCGCGGAAAAGAACACCATGTTGTAGCCCAGCCCCGCCCAGACGCTCATGATCATGATGGCGGGCAGGACCCACTGCGGCGAGAGCAACCAGTCGACCGGTTTCAAGCCGAGCTGGATTAACAGGTAGTTGATGAGGCCGTATTTCTCTCCGGCAAACAGCCACTTCCAGACCGACGCGATGGCGACGACGGAGGTCACCGTCGGGATGAAGTAGAGGACCTTGAAGAGCTGCTTGCCGCGCGAGAGCTCCTCCAGCGCGGCGGCCAGGATCAGCGCGATGGCGGTGCCGGTCGGCACCACGCCGATCACGTAGAGGAGGGTGTTCCGGAACGCCTTCCAAAAACGCGGGTCATGCCCCAGCAGGGCGATAAAGTTGTCGAGCCCCACCCATCGCGGCGGCTGGATCACGTTGTACGCCGTGAAGCTCAGGTAGAGGGAGGCGAAAATCGGGATGAAGATGAAAATGACGAAGAGCACGACCGCCGGCGCAATGAAGAGGAAGGCGATGGGTTGCGACACGTACGAGGGGCGGCGCAGCATGGTGTCGGCCTCGGCCAAGGTCATAGCTCAAATAATCGCAACTCGCACAGTCATAGCCTGTTCCGTTCGTCCTATGGAGCAGAGTCTTATAGTCTATCGAACCGATATCGATGCTGTCAAACGCTTTTATAAAGACAAAAATCAGAAACTGTGCGTCTTAATGAACGTGATCAGTTCGGGCAGTTTCGCCTCGGCCACTGAGATGCAGGTATCCGCACAGCCGTAGTAGAGCCGCAGCGTGTCCCCAATCAGCACGGCCGAGCTCGGAAAGACCACGTTCGGCACATCACCGACGCGCTCATACAGCTCGGTGGGAGCCAGCAGGTAGTCTTTGGTGCGATAGCGGACTTTCCACGGCTTCTCCAAATCGAGCAGTGCAGCGCCGGCATAGTACAGGTAGCCGTTGCAGCTGCTCCAGACGCCGTGGTAGATCATCAACCACCCTTCTGGGGTTTCGATCGGGGCTGGGCCGGGTCCGACCTTGGTGGCTTGCCAGCCGCCGCGCGGGCCGAACACGAACCGGTGCGTGCCCCAGTGGACCAGGTCAGGGCTGGTCGCGTAGAAGATATCGCCGAACGGCGTATGGCCGCGGTCGCTGGGCCGGTGCAGGATGGCGTACTTGCCGTTGATCTTGCGTGGGAAGAGCACCCCATTGCGATTGGGCGGCGGCAGGAGGTTCTCAAACTGGCGGAAGGTCTTGAAGTCCTTCGTGGCCGCCAGCCCGATGCAGGGTCCCTGAGGTCCGGCATTGCACCAGGTGACGTAGTAGGTGCCGCCGATCTTGGTGATCCGCGGGTCGTAGCTGTACTCGGCCACCGTCACGTCGGGATCGGCGCTCTTCATCGTGAGCGGCGTGGGATTGATCTGCCAGCGGATCCCATCCGGGCTCCGGCCGACATGGAGCCGGTAGCGCATATCCAACTGGTCCACCCGGAAGACCCCGGCATAGCCGTTCCCGAATCGGACCACCGCACTGTTGTGAATGCTGTTGGCGCGCGGAACCGCCTTGGCGGTGACAATCGGGTTGCCCGGATGCCGTGTGAACACCGTTTCATTGGCCATCAGTCCACCTCGTCCTCCTGGTTGTGTCCAAACACGGAAGCTCTTATCCTACGAAGTTCACCGACTGACGTCAAGCGCCCCGGCATGGTGCTATAATCTACACGCGATGGATGCTCGCCGCGCACCACCACGGAACTCCTCGCTTGCTGCGTTGGCGGCCGGTCCAATCCGGACCGAGCCCAACGTGACCCATTACGAATGGGCCGGGCGCACCCTGCAAGCCCTGCTGGGCAGCCCGCAGCGTGTCGCGGAGACCTGGGCGTTTTTCTCCGGTCCTCAGAAGCCGGCTCGCATCGCCGGGGCGGCGGATGGCCAGGTCACCATGGAAGATCTCGTGACACAGGCGCCGGAGGTCCTGGGGCCTGCGGGCGCTGACCCGGACAATCACCGGCAGAAATACTTTTTCGTGAAGTTCCTGGATCCGTCTGACTTCCCGCCGTTTGCCTACGTCGGGTTCAACCCCGACGGCCTCCGGGACCTGGGTGTGCGTCCGGACACACTCAGGCACTGCGTCTCGACGCTGCTCTGGGAAGACCGCCTGACCTTGGAATCCCTGGCCGAGCTCCTCCGCCCCTCGCTGACGTCCCGCGCCGCCTGTGAGCGGTTCACGGCCTCCTATAAGCGCTGGGCGATCGAGGAGGCGGTGGCCGACTGGGCCGGCCGCAGCAACCGCGAATGGATCGGAGACTTCACGACCCCGGCCCTCGCCGCGCGCGCCCAAGAGCTCCTGGCTCGCCTGGCGCACCACCGCCGGCGGATGGTCGGACTCATGCACCGCATCCCCTTCCGCCCAGACCAGGCGATTCTCATTGAGAGCCCGACGCTGCATGCCATCGCGGGCTTGTCGCTGCAGCTGCATCCCAACGTTCCGGGCAACTTCCATCCGAAAGACGAGCTGTGGATCTACAAGGAGATCCGCTGCCCCGACGGCTCGACGGGCTGGATTCTCGTCGAGCCGCAGCGGACGTTTGACAAGACCGACAGCGGGGCCGACTTCTTCACCCCGTTCGTCTGGGACGACCGCGAGGGACTGCGCTTCCGGAAGGCGATTTCACCATCGGGTCTGGAGCAGTTCGTCCGGCTCATGGACGCGACCCCCCGCCCGGCCTCCCACTACCTCCGGCAGGCCCAGCCGATGCCGGCCTCCAAGGGCTCCGCGCGGGGTCAGGCCCGCTGGTATCGCGTGGTGGAGGAGCCCGGCTGGCCCCACTTCCTCGTGCATGAGCTGCGCTTCGACGGACCGGGCGAATGGGCGGGCCCGCTGACGCACGAGAGCTTCACGGAGCTGCATGTCACTCAGGGACGCGTCGAGCTGACACTCGCCGGCCGGAGCGGCTCGCACGCGTCCTGCGAGGTCAGCCCGACCCAACCCGTGTTCCTCCCCGCCAGCCTCCCGTTTGATACCATCACCTACCGCGCCGCCGAGCCCGCGCAGCTGCTCCTCGTCACCCGCCGCACCACCCCGCGCTGAGCCGCCCGGCGAGCTCGCTCACCGGAACGGCGCGCACGGCCCCCAGCAATCCCGCATCGTCCGAGTCGAGGGGCACCTGGATGATCTGGACCTCCGGCAGGCCCCGCCGGCGCAGCCGCGCCAGCGCCTGATCCCGGATCGAGGCGCCCAGACCGGCGCTGCTGCCCACAAAGCCTCCGAGCAAAAATCGCCGGCAGCCGCGGACGAGGGCTTGGTCGGCCGCGGACCAGGCCCGGTCCGGCTCGTCCACGCGCCGGATCAGCGCGCCATCGGCCGCGCGCTCCACTCGCACTTTTCGAATCGTTCCCCGAGCAATCGTTTCGATGAGGCCGGCGAGCCGCTCGCCGAATTCGCCGGCAATCTGCTGGGCGCAGGCGCGATGCTCTGGCCGCGCCGTCGGTGATCGGAGCAGCTCGTCCAGCCCCCCGGCTCTGGGCGGTTGGATCGGCGCCGTCAAGCCGGTGTTGGCCTGGGCGACGGCTCGGGCAATCGCCGGCCCGGTCAAGAGCTCCTCGGCGGTCAGCGTCCCGTCCCCATACGCGACGACCTGCAGATCGAAGAAGTGGCCATCGGTCGTCGGCTCAACCGCGCCGTCCTGGCTGACGAGCGCCACCCCTCCCCCCATGCCGGTGCCGGGCCCGAGGTAGACGACCGTTTGGCCAACGAGGGCGGGGCGCAGGGTCGGATCGCGGAGGACTACCTCCAACCCGAAGCGCATCTGTGCGACCGCATCATTGCAGGCGAAGACGCGCACCGGCAGGCGCCGCTCGAGCTCTTGGGCCGGGGAGAGGCCGTCGAACTGATTCGGGCTGGTGCCAAGGTTGGGGGTCGTGCCGCGGGCCAAGCGGCCGTCAGGCAAGAAGCGGCCCGGGTGGGCGACTGCGACGATCGGCAACACCGCGCATCCCGCGTCTGCGGCGCGCGTTTGGACCTGGCGGATCAGCGACGCGACCGCGTCGTAAAACGGGCCTGGCGCTGCGGCCGGCGTTGGAATGCGATCGGCGGCAGCCACATGGCGCGCGGCACCGTCCGGTCCCACGGCCACCGCGCCGGCCTTGATCTTGGTTCCTCCGATATCCACGCCGACCAGCGCAGGCTGGCGACCTCCCATGGCGAGGCAAGAACGCTCAGCCCCGGGACGGGACGGCCGTCAGCGCGGTCAGGTCCTTGCCGAACTCGAGGGCCACCCCGTAGCGGCGGGGGGAGGACCCGTCTTGGGCAGGCAGCTCGTCCATGCGCACGACGCGGCCGCGGCCAGCCAGCCGCGTGAAGGGGAAGGTGCGCCGCTCGGTTTCCGGGATGGACACCGAGGCCAGAATCTGCGTGTGCAGCGCCAACCCGCCCGGCTGGTCCGTTTCGAAGTAGACGCCCGCCAGGCTGACGTTGCGGATGGCGTGCTCGCTGGGTGGCTGCTCATCCAGAAAGCGGAGGAGGACGGAAGCCTGCATCGGCACCCGCCGCCCGCGGCGCCGCTCCTCAGCGCTGCCCTGCTTCATGCGATGGCCCAGCTCCCCCGCACCGTCTGAACGAAACTTCGCTTAACACCCCATTCTAGTGCGAGTTAGGCGAACGCTCAAGCGCAAAATTCGGGTGGTGCCCTCAGTTGGCGCGCGCCTCAGCCCTTGATGGCCGCTGCAATCGCAGCACGCACTCGTTGCCGGTACCGATCGTCCGCCTCTATTGCCGGGGTCTCGAGATCATGACTCTGCGGCAGAATCTCCGCTGCCTTTTCCAACCGTTTCACGAGCTCGTTGGGCAATCGTCGGGCCAACGAGGCAATGACGGCGGCTTCCACCATCTCCAACGTCGCGAAACCGCCGCGCGGAAACGCCTGCACCGCCTCTGCGGACAAGGCTGGCAGAGCCCGATGGAGGTCCGCCGCGGCCTCGCTCCCCTCGACGACGGCCGCCGTCACCCGGCTGCCTGGCCAGGCCGCCGCCAGGAGCGGTTCGAGTATCTCCGCAGGAACGTTGGGCAAGACTTGGATATCGCTCTGCCGTATCCCCAACGTGCCGCCTGATGCGGCCATCACTTCGTCCAAGACGGCG
>Ga0155282_1106_pt2 | contig 10690 bp, 11 predicted proteins | sample RifCSPhighO2_02_FD_106250 | JGI IMG/M metagenome (GOLD analysis project Ga0155282, IMG submission 106250) | Omnitrophica WOR_2 bacterium RIFCSPHIGHO2_02_FULL_68_15 | reverse complement strand
GCCCGGAACCGGTACGGGGCAGGCGGGGCTGGGGATGGCTGCCCCCGGGATGCCTGCTCAATCCCGTTGGCAGCCATCCCCAGCCCCGCCCCCGGCGTCGCGGTGATGTCCACCGTCGTGACGGCGTAGACCGCCGGGTTCATCTGCGACGCCACCGTCCGGGCCCAAATCAATTGGTACAGCTTGAGCTGGTCGCCGGTCAGGTACGACTTGACGGCGTCCGGGGTGCGGGCGATGGCCGTCGGCCGGACCGCCTCATGCGCCTCCTGCGCCCCCTTCCGGGACTTGTACCGCCGCGGCGAGTCGGGGAGGTACGGCTGGCCGAACCGCTGTTGGATGTAGCCGCGGATCTCGCGCTCCGCCTCGGGCGCCAACCGGACCGAGTCGGTGCGCATGTAGGTGATGAGGCCGGTCGGGCCCTCCTCCCCCAGCTCGATCCCTTCGTACAACTGCTGGGCGATCTTCATGGTGCGGCTGCTGGAGAACCGGAGCTTGTAGTAGGCCTCCTGCTGGAGGGTGCTGGTCGTGAACGGCGGGTACGGATTCCGCCGGCGCTGGGTCTCCGCGACCCCGGCGACGGCGTAGGCGGCCTTCTGCAGCTGCTCGACGACGACGGCGGCGGCGGCCTCGGTCCCGAGCTCCGCGTCTTCGTCGCCGCGCTTGACGAGCTGGGCGACGAACGGCGACTCCTTGGCGGTGGGCGTGAGGAGCGCGGCGATCGTCCAGTATTCTTTCGTGACGAACGCCCGGATCTCCCGCTCGCGGTCCACGATGATCCGGACGACGACCGACTGCACGCGGCCGGCGCTCAAGCCGCGGCTGACCTTCTGCCAGAGGAGGGGGCTGATGCTGTAGCCGACGAGCCGATCCATGACGCGGCGGGCCTGCTGAGCGTTGACCTTGTTCAGGTCAATCGTCTGGGGGTGCTTGAACGCCTCTTCGATGGCGCGCGGGGTGATCTCATGGAACGTGGCCCGGTGGACCGTCTTCCCTTCGCCGAGCAGGGTGCCGAGGTGCCAGCTGATCGCCTCCCCTTCGCGGTCCGGGTCGGTCGCCAGCCACAGCTCATCGGCCTTCTTCATCTCCTGTTTGAGCTCTTTGAGGATCGGCTGGCGTTTCTTGATGACGAGGTACTTGGGGGTGAAGTCGTGCTCGACGTCAATGCCCATCGTGCTCTTGGGCAGGTCCACCAAGTGCCCCTGGGAGGCCCGCACGATGTAGCGGCCGCCGAGGAACCGCTCCAACGTTTTGGCCTTGGTCGGCGACTCAACGATGACGAGCCGCTTCTTCACGCGCCGCCTCCCACCATCTGCACGATCTCCACCGTGTCCCCGGACCGCAGGACGGTCTCAGGGTACTGCCCCCGCCGCAGGATGTCGAGGTTCACCTCGACGGCGACGAGCTGCGGGTTGACGCCGAACGACGCCAGCACATCGGACACCGTCGCGCCGTCGGGCACCTGGCGCGCCTCCCCGTTCACGGTGATGACCATCGCCGCTACGGGGCCACCCGGACGAATTGCCGGCCGGGCACCTGCCGCGCCAACCCTTTGAGCTCCAACCCCAACAACAACGGCAACAACTGCGCCGCCGCCAGACCGGTCCGCGCCGTGAGCGCATCCACGCCCTGCGGCTGAGAAGACAAGCCAGCATACACGGGTCGTTCCTCCGGTGTCAACCGAGCCCTCGTCGAGCAACCGGGGACCGGCGGGGCTGCCGGCCCCTGCCCACGCAGTCCCTGCAGACACCGCGTCAGCTCCTGCTGGAGGTCGTGCAGGACGTCCTCCGCCGACTCCACGAGCCGGGCGCCGTCCCGCAGGAGCGCGTGGGCGCCCCGGCTCATCGGCGCGCCGGCGGGGCCCGGCATCGCGAACACCTCTTTGCCCTGCTCCGCCGCGTGGGTGGCGGTAATCAACGCGCCGCTCCGCCCCGCGGCCTCCACGACGATCACGCCCACACTCAATCCTGAAATCAGCCGATTGCGCCGGGGGAAATTCCAGCGGAGCGGCTCCATCTCCAACGGGAACTCCGAGAAGACCGCCCCTTGCCCGCTGATCTCCCGCGCCAACGCCGCGTGCTCCGGGGGAAAGAGCCGATGCAGGCCGCTGCCCAGCACGGCGATCGTCCGGCCGCCGGCCCTCAGCGCCCCGCGGTGGGCGGCCGCGTCAATGCCGCGCGCCAGCCCGGAGACGATCGTCAGCCCATGCGCCGCCAGATCGTGCGCCAGTTTCTCGGCGGCCATCTGTCCCTGGATCGAGCAGGCGCGCGAACCGACGATCGCCACGGCCGCGGCGTCCTCCGGAATCCACCGGCCCCAGGCGTAGAGGACCGGCGGGGGCGCCGCCAACAGCCGCAGCGGCGCCGGATAGCCGGGATCGGCCAGGGTGAAGCGGAGGATGTCGGGAACGGTGACCGCTACCATGCCTTCTCCCCGATGCGAATGATCTCGTGGACCACCTGCTCCACCGTGCGGCGGGACGTCTCGACGACGGCGTCCGCCTTCGCGTAGGTGGCCTGGCGCAGGGCCAGCAGTTCCGCCACGCGCGCCCGGGGGTCGGCCGTGTTGAGCAGCGGCCGGGTCGCCGGGTCGCCAATCCGCTGGAGGATGACGTCCGGCTCGGCGGTGAGCCACACCAGCCATCCGCGGCGCGACAGCGCCGCGAGGTTCCCCTCGTCCATGATGGCCCCGCCGCCGGCGGCGATCACCTGGCCATCGCGCTGGGTCACCCGCTGGATCATCGCCCGCTCCACGGCGCGGAACGCCGGCTCCCCTTGCTCGGCGAAAATCTTGCGGATCGGCCGACCCTGCTCCCGCTCAATCGCCTCGTCCACGTCCACGAAGGGCCGATCCAGGCGGGCCGCCAGGGCGCGGCCGACCACGCTCTTGCCGGTCCCCATAAATCCGATTAGGACGAGATTCTTGATTTAGAACCTCCGGAGCTGCTGGAGGTAGCCGCGCCAGTTGCGCTGGATCTCGCCGAGCGAGTCGCCGCCGAACTTCTCCAGCACGGCGTTCGCCAGCTCGAAGGCCACGACCGCCTCCGCGATGACGCCGGCGGCCGGCACGGCGCTGACGTCGGAGCGCTCGACGGTGGCGACGAACGGCTGTTTGGTCTTGAGGTCTACGCTCTTGAGCGGCCGGCGCAGGGTCGAGAGCGGCTTCATGTGGACGCGGAACACGATGGGCGCCCCGGTCGTCATGCCCCCCTCGAACCCGCCGCCGCGGTCGGTCTTCCGGTAGAACCCCTTGTCCTTCCCGTAGTAGATTTCGTCGTGGAGCTCGGAGCCGCGCACCTGGCTCACCCGCACGCCGTCGCCGAGCTCGACCGCCTTGATCGCCTGGATGGACATCAGCGCCCCGGCGATGCGGGCGTCGAGCTTCCGGTCGTAGTGGACGTGACTGCCGAGGCCGACCGGCGCACCGGTGACGAGCACCTCGATCGTCCCGCCGACGGTGTCCCCCCGCTGTTTGACCGCGTCAATCAGCGCCATCATCTTCTTCTGGGCCTTCGCGTCGGCGCAGCGCAGGGGCGTCCCCTCCACCTGCCTCCGGAGCGCCTCGACCGAGAGGGTCTTCGTCGGCGCGGCGTCAATGCCGCCCAGCCGCACGACGTGGCTCAGCAAGTCCATGCCGAACTGCTCGACGAAGACGCGGCAGACGGCGCCGACCGCCACGCGGGCGGCCGTCTCGCGCGCGCTGGCCCGCTCGAGGATGGTGCGGATGTCGTCCTGATCGTACTTGAGCGCGCCGGTCAGGTCGGCGTGGCCCGGCCGAGGCCGCGTGACCACCGGCAGGGCGTCAATCGAGAAATCCCGGTTCTGGATCTCCAGGGCGATCGGGCTGCCCATCGTCTTCCCGCGGCGCATCCCGGACACGATCTGGACGGTGTCCTGCTCGATCAGCATCCGCCCGCCGCGGCCGTAGCCGTGCTGGCGGCGGCGCAGTTCCTGATTGACCCGCTCCGGCTCCAGCGGCAGTCCCGCCGGCAGCCCTTCGAGGATCGCCACCAGACATTTCCCGTGTGATTCCCCCGCCGTCAAGTATCGAAGCATCAGAGACCTCCCAACACTCCATGGATGTACCACGCGATGATCGCGTCGCCCCACCAGAGGGCGAGAACCGCCGCCAGCGAGAGAAACGGCCCGTACGGAATGAGCTCCGTGCCGTGCCGCCACTTCAACGGGATTCCCACCACCGAGCCGAAGACCGGGGCCAGCAGGAACGCCAACAGCGTCCTCGGCCATCCCAAGAGGGCCCCCAGCATCGCCATCAGTTTCACGTCCCCGAGCCCCATCGCCTCTTTCTTGAACAGCCACCGGCCGAGGAGTCCCATCAGATAGATGGACCCGCCGCCGACGGCGGCCCCCACCGCGCTCGCCTGGAGCGCGGCCATCCGGCTCTCGGTCCCGTGCAGGGCCGGCCACGCGAGGCCGGCGGCCACCGCCAGCGCCGCCCCCGGCAGGGTGACGACGTCGGGGATGATCTGTTCCGCCGCGTCAATGAACGAGACGACGATCAGCGCGCAGAGCAGGACCGCGTAGACGACACCGGGGCCGGTCACGCCCCAACGGCCGATGGCGGCGGCCAGCGCCAGCCCGGTCAACAGCTCCACCGCCGGGTAGCGCCAGCTGATGCGGCCTCGGCAGCATCGGCACCGGCCCCGCAGGCCGATGAAGCTTGCCAGCGGGATGTTGTCGAACCAGCGGATCGTCGCCCCGCACGCCGGGCAGTGCGAGCGGCCGCGCACGACCTGCTCCTCGCGCGGCAGGCGCCAGATGCACACGTTCAGGAAGCTCCCAATGAACAGGCCGAAGAGCCATGCGATCAGGACGGCCATTCGTCCCCCACGCGCCGGCGCAGCGCCTCAGCCATCACCGGGCGGACCGCCTCGCCGCGGTCGCCGACCCAGATCCGGAACGCCAGGGCCGCCTGGCTCACCAGCATCTCGAGTCCGCTGATGACGACCGCGCCGCGGCGCTTGGCCGCCTTCAGGAGGGCCGTCCACGGCGGGTGGTACACCAGGTCGTAGACGACGAGCCCGGGGCCCAGCGCGGCCGGCTCCACCAACAGCTCATCGCTCACCGGCGCCGCGTTGACGAGCAGCGCGGCGTCCGCCAGATCGTCCGCCGTCACCTGGTCCACGACGCGGATCGTGCAGCAACGGCCGGCCCCCTGCCGGCAGATCCGCGTCACCGACGCGGCCAGGTGCTCGGCCCGCGCGCGGTGGCGGTTCCAGAGGACCAGCTCGCCGATCCGTTTGTGCCAGACCAGGGCGCAGGCGACGGCGTGGGCGGCGCCGCCGGCCCCCAGGAGGACGACGCGCGACGACTCCAGCGCGAATGCCCGGCCGAGCCGCTCATGCACCCCCGGGCGGTTGAACACGTCGAGGAACCCGGGGCCGTCGGTGTTGTAGCCCTGCCAGACGCCCCGCTCGATCTTCACCGTGTTGACGGCGCCGACCCATTCGTCCTCGGGGTTCGGGAGCCGGCCGCGCGATTTCACCCAGGCGAAGACCTGCTCCTTGTGGGGCATCGTCACGTTGAACCCGTCGAGCCCCAGGGCGGACACCTGCTCGGTCAGCCAGGGCTCGAGGGCTTCGGGCGGGACGGGATATTCGACGTAGGACCCTCCCACTCCGCCGGCGGCCAGCGCGGCGAACGCCGCCTGGTGCAGGACCGGCGAGAGGGAATAGCCGAGCGGGTAGCCGAGGATCCCCAGCTTCCAAACGCGGGCGGCGGGGTCCTCTCGGCTCAAGGCCGTCGCGCCGCCGCGCGGCGGCGCGGGCGCTGCAGGAGGCGGTTGATCGCGCCCAAGTAGGCCTTGGCCGACGCCTCGATCACGTCCGTCGAGGCCCCCCGGCCGTGCTCGATGAGCCCCTTGGCCTGCACGCGCACCGTCACCTCGCCGAGCGCCTCCTTGCCGGAGGTCACCGACTGGATCGTGTACTCGAGGAGCTTGCCCTTGAACCCGAGGATCTGGTTCATCGCCTTGTAGCAGGCGTCCACCGGGCCGTCGCCGGTGGCCTTCCCCTCCAAGGTGGTCTTCCCCCGCTGGAGTTTGACGGCCGCGCTCGGGACGATGCCGGTGCCGCTGGTGACGCGCAGGTGGACGAGCCGGTACAGCTCCGGCGCGTCGGTCAGCTGGTCCTCGACGATCGCCATCAGGTCCTGGTCGAACACTTCCTTCTTCTGGTCGGCCAGCCGCTTGAACCGCTCGAACGCGGCCTGCAGCTGCGGCTCCGACGGCGTGAACCCGAGCGCCTTCAACCGCTCGGAGAAGGCGTGGCGGCCCGAGTGCTTGCCGAGCACGAGCTTCGACTCGCCGAAGCCGACGTCCTCCGGCCGCATGATCTCGTACGTCTTCTTGAATTTGAGCACGCCGTCCTGATGGATTCCCGACTCGTGGGCGAACGCGTTGGCCCCGACGATCGCCTTGTTCGGCTGGACGAGGAACCCGGTCAGCTTCGAGACGAGCCGGCTCGACTTGTAAATCTCCGGCGTGTTCACGCCGGTCGTCACGCCGAACAGGTCGGACCGCGTCTTGAGCGCCATCACCACTTCTTCGAGCGAGGCGTTCCCCGCCCGCTCGCCGATACCGTTGATGGTCACCTCCACCTGGCGGGCGCCGTTGAGCACGGCGGCCAGCGAGTTGGCGGTCGAGAGCCCGAGGTCGTTGTGGCAGTGGACCGAGATCACGGCCCGGTCAATGTTGGGCACGTTGGCCTTGATGCCGGCGATCAGCTCGCCGAACTGCACCGGGATCGCGAAACCCACGGTGTCGGGGATGTTGACCGTCGTCGCCCCCGCGGCGATGACCGCCTCCAGCACCCGGTAGAGGAACACCGGCTGGGTGCGGGCGGCGTCCTCCGGCGAGAACTCGACGTCGTCGGTGTACTGGCGCGCCTGCGTGACGGCCGCCACCGCGAGCCGGACGATCTCCTCCTCCGCCTTGTGCAGTTTGTACTTCATGTGGACTTCGGAGGTGGCGACGAACGTGTGGATGCGCCGCCGCGTGGCCCCCTTCAGCGCCTGGCCGGCCGCCTCGATGTCCTTCGGCAGGGCGCGGGCCAGCGAGCAGAGAATCGGCCGTTTGATGTGCTTGGCGATGAGCCGGATCCCCTCGAAGTCACCGGGGGAGGCCATCGCGAAGCCCCCTTCGATGACGTCTACGTTGAGCCGGTCGAGCTGGTGCGCCACCTCGAGCTTCTGCGCCGGCGTGAGGCTCGCGCCGGGGCACTGCTCTCCGTCCCGCAGCGTCGTATCGAAAATGATTACTGTATCCATGGCATCATCTCCCGCAGGCGCTCGCCGACGAGCTCCAACAGGTGCCGGTCGTCCTGCTTCATCAGCGCCTGGAACACCGGCCGCCCGGCCTGGTTCTCGAGGATCCACTCCTGCGCGAACCGGCCGGTCTGGATCTCCTTCAAAATCTGCCGCATCCGCTCCTTCGTCGCCGCGTCCACGATGCGCGGCCCGCGCGTCAGGTCGCCGAAGCGGGCCGTCTCCGACACCCGCTGGCGCATCCCGCGAATGCCGGTGGCGTAGATCATGTCCACGATGAGCTTCAACTCATGGAGGCACTCGAAGTAGGCCACCTCCGGCTGATAGCCCGCCTCGACCAGCGTCTCGAACCCGGCCTTGATGAGGGCCGAGGCGCCGCCGCAAAGCACCGTCTGCTCGCCGAATAGGTCGGTCTCCGTCTCTTCGGCGAACGTCGTCTCGAGCACGCCGGCGCGCGTGGCGCCGATCGCCTTGGCGAAGGCCAGCGCTGTCGCCTTGGCGCGGCCCGAGGCGTCCTGGGCCACCGCCACGAGGGCCGGGACCCCCTTGCCCTCGGTGTAGAGCTGGCGCACGAGCGAGCCGGGGCCCTTCGGGGCCACCATGAAGACGTCCACGTCCTTCGGCGGCACGATCTGATGGAAATGGATGTTGAAGCCGTGCGAGAAGCCGAGCGCCTTGCCGGGCTTCAGGGACTTGGCGATGGCGTCCCGATAGACGCCCGCCTGCAGGGTGTCCTGCAGGAGCACGTGGATGATGTCCGCCTGCGCCGCCGCCTCCTCCGCCGACATCGGCTGGAAGCCGTCGGCGACCGCTTGGCTGTAGTGGGCCCCGCCCGGACGCTGGGCGACGATGACGCGCACCCCGCTGTCGCGCGCGTTGAGCGCCTGGCCGCGTCCCTGGATCCCGTAGCCGAGGATCGCGACGGTCTTCCCCTTCAGCACCGCCAGGTCCGCGTCCTTGTCGTAGTAGATTTTCGCCATGGTTAGACTCCGCTCGTCGCCTTGGTCTTGGTGTTCTCCGGCTGGACCTCGCGGGCCATCGCGATCCGCCCGGTCCGCACGATCTCCTGGATCCCGTAGGGCTTCAACAACTCGAGGGCGGAGCGGATCTTCGCCGTGTCGCCGACGATCTGCAGGACCAGGGACCGGGTCCCGACGTCGTCCACCTTCGCCTTCAAGCTCTGGGCGATGTCCATGACCTCCGCGCGGCTCTTGGCCGTCACGGCCACCCGCACGAGCATCAGCTCCCGGTCAATGAACTCCCCTTTGGTCAGGTCCTGCACGGTGATGACGTCCACCAGCCGGTTGAGCTGTTTCTTGACCTGGTCAATCGTCCGTTCGTCCCCCTGGAAGACGATCGTCATCCGGGAGGTGGTCGGGTCCTCGGTCTCCCCGACCGCCAGCGAGTCAATGTTGAAGCCGCGGCCGGCGATGATGGTCGCGATCCGGGCCAGCACCCCGAACTTGTTCTCGACCACCACCGACAGTGTGTGTTTGTTGGGAGCGGGCATCGTCAGGCCATGTCCATGATCATCTCGTCAATCGCCTTGCCGGGCGGGATGATCGGGAACACCTTCTCATCCTCGTCGCAGATGGCGTCCACCACCCAGCAGTCGTCGTCCTTGAGGATCTTCTCCAGCGTCGGACGGACCTCCTCCGGCTTCGTGATCCGCACCCCGCGCGCCCCGAATCCCTGGGCCACCATCGCGAAGTCGGGCGGGCGGATCCCGCTGTGGGAGAACCGCCGCTTGTAGAACATCTCCTGCCACTGCCGCACCATGCCGAGGTTCCCGTTGTTCAGGATGATCGTCTTGATCGGGAGCTTGTGGTCCACCGCCGTCGCCAGCTCCTGGATGTTCATCACGAACGAGCCGTCGCCGCTCAGGCAGATGACCCGCTCGTCGGGGCGGCCGAACTGCGCGCCGATGGCGGCCGGCAGGCCGTAGCCCATCGTCCCCAACCCGCCGGAGGTGATGTAGGTCCTCGGCTGGTTCCAGCGGTAGAACTGGCAGGCCCACATCTGGTGCTGGCCGACGTCGGTCGTCATCAGGCACTTCCCCTTCGTCAGCTCCGAGAGCACCTCCAGCACGTACTGCGGCTTGAGCTTGCCGCCGGGCTTCGACGGCTGGTAGGTCAACGGGTGCTTCTTCTGCCACTCGTGGATCTGGTCCCACCAATCCGACAGATCGGGCCGCTTCTTCTCCGCCTTCAACGCCGTGTTGAGCACGGCCAGCACCCGCTTGACGTCGCCGATGATCGGCACGTCCACCATGATGCTCTTGTTGATGGAGGCCGGGTCAATATCAATGTGGATCTTCTTCGACTTCGGGCTGAAGGTGGCCACCGTGCCGGTCACCCGGTCGTCGAAGCGCGCCCCGACGTTGATCAAGAGATCGCAGTACTGCACCGCGTAGTTGGTGGAGGCCGCCCCATGCATCCCAAGCATCCGCAGACTCTGGGGATCGCTCTCGGGATAGATGCCCAGCGCCATGCAGGTGGTGGTCACCGGCGCGCCGGTCAGCTTTGCGAACTCCCGCACCTCGGCTGTGGCGTTCGACATCACCGCGCCGCCGCCGACGTAGATGACCGGGCGCTTCGCGCCGAGGATCAGCGCGAGGGCCTTGTCCACCTGGATCGGGTGCCCGTCGTAGAACCGGTGCGGCTTGTAGCCGCGCAACTCCACCTTTTCCGGCCACACGAAGTCCACTTCGGCCTGCGAGACGTCCACCGGGATGTCCACGAGGACCGGGCCCGGCTTGCCGGTGCCGGCGATGTAAAACGCCTCGCGGATCGTCCTGGCCAGCTGGGCCGCGTCCTTGACCAGGAAGTTGTGCTTGGTGATCGGCCGGGTGATGCCGCAGACGTCCGCCTCCTGGAACGCGTCGTTGCCGATGAGGTAGGTCCGCACCTGCCCGGTGATCACCACCATCGGGATCGAATCCATGAACGCCGTCGCGATGCCGGTCACGAGGTTGGTCGCGCCGGGGCCGGAGGTGGCCAAGCAGACGCCCACCTTGCCGGTGGCGCGGGCGTAGCCGTCGGCCATGTGGGCCGCCCCCTGCTCGTGGCGCACCAGCACGTGCTTGATCGGCGAATCGTACAGGGCGTCGTAGATCGGCAGATTCGCCCCGCCGGGATAGCCGAAGAGGACGTCAACCCCTTCCCGCTTCAAACACTCCGTCAGGATTTGCGCGCCCTTCATCTTCGCCATGAGATTACCCCGTCACGGCCCCTTCCGAGGCCGAGGAGACCAGTTTCGCGTATTTCGCCAGCACGCCGGTCGCATAGCGCGGCGCCGGCGCGTTCCACGTCTTCAAGCGTTTCGCGAGTTCTTTCGCCGGCACGTCCAGGTCCAGCCGGCGCTTCGCAATATCGAACAAGATGGGATCGCCGTCGCGCACCGCCGCGATC
>Ga0155282_1041_pt4 | contig 10858 bp, 10 predicted proteins | sample RifCSPhighO2_02_FD_106250 | JGI IMG/M metagenome (GOLD analysis project Ga0155282, IMG submission 106250) | Omnitrophica WOR_2 bacterium RIFCSPHIGHO2_02_FULL_68_15 | reverse complement strand
ATGTCCGTGACCGTCGCCCAGGAGAGCCCGCCGCTGCCGTCGGTCAAGAGGACCTGATTCGCGGTGCCGTCGTCGCTGGGCAGGGTCAGCGTCACATTCGAGGACACGGTGCCGGGCGACTGCAGGGCCACGTAGTTGCTCGAGTCGCTGTCGGCCAGCCGCAGGTCGCCTTGGGCGCTGAGGATGACGTTGCCCGTGACGTTCACAGACTGGTTGAGATCCAGCTCATCGTTCGTCGCGTCCCAGAGGAACGATGCGTCGCCGCTACCCCCTTCAACAACGAGGCCGGCCCCGCTGGCCGGCTCGCTGCCGCTCGTGTTGTCGCTGTCGATCGTCCAGGTCGACGCCGTGGTGCCGGTCACGCTCGAGGAGCCGCTCATCGTGCCGGTGACCGCTAAATTGCCCGCAACAGCGACATCCCCTTCGAGATCCACGCTGAACTTCGTGGTGCCGGCGGCGTTCTGCACGTCGACGAGCTTGGTGTCGGCGGCCGGGTCGGTCGTGGGCTTGATGAGCAGGGCCAGGCCCGAGCGCGTGATCGTCAGCTTGCCGGACGTGGAGGTGTCCACGTCGGAGCGCATGAAGGACGAGGAGTCGAGCGAGTCCACCCGGTCCGCGTTGACCGCATAGCCGGTCGCCGTGAGGCGCTGGCGGGGGGTCATCTCGACGTCGTCGTCCACCTGGACCGAGAGCCACAGGGGCGCGTTGAAGTCCACCGCGCTGAGCGCCGTCACCGCGCCCAGCACGGCGCTGAAGACGCCGTTGTCGGCCTCACCGAGCGTGATGGTCTGTTGCTCTTGCCACTGCTTCGTCCCCTCGCTCGCCGCGTCGTAGAGGCGGAACGTGAAGGTGTAGGTGCCCCGGAGCGACTTGTTGCCGGTGTCGGTGAGGCGACCCTGGTAGTTGAGCATCCAGGGGACGGCGGCCCAGGCCATCTCAGTAGGGAGTTCGGAGTGGGGAGTTCGGAGTAACCAAGAGACGGTGCTCTGAGGCGCGAGGGTCAGTCCAAGCGCAAGGGCCAGATGGAGCACGCGGCGAGTCCACGACAGGGTCATCGCGAGAAGCTCCCAGAGTTGGCGGCGCCTGAACTAAATCCCCCGAAGCCGCCCGGCGAGATCTGCCAGCGGTTGCCGCGCATCACCCCGGATGAGGCCTCGCGCGGGGTCATCACCATCTCCGTCTTTCGGGTTGCCAGCGCCCGGGATGCCTCGGAGCGCAGCTGGCGGTTCGTCAGGCGGATATAGAGGAGGCTCGCCACGACCACCAGGAGGGCCGCACCCACCCCCGCCGCGCCGATGAGGGCGCCGGTGGGGAGGGGCGAGTGCAAAGAAATCAATGCCTGGTTCGGGGTTGGGGGTTGGGGGTTCTGGGCCACTGAGATTGCAGCCGCCCTGAACCCAGAACCCTGAACCCCGAACGGTTGCTCTGCATCCGAAGGCGAGGGCGCCTTGGTCTGCAAACCGGCCTGCTGCAACTGGAGAAACGCCGCGGCGTCGGTGTTGACCGTGTAGAAGAGCATGTTCCCTTCCTGGGCCGCCCGGAGCACGTCGGAGCGCTCGAGCCGCTTGAGCTCCCGCCGCAGGGGGGACACGGAGAGGCCGAGCGATTTGGCCAGCCCCCGCAGGTAGAAGCGCTCGGAAGGGCGCGTGAGGATGTGCTCAAAAAGGGCACGGCGGATGCGGGAAGACACCAGCGCTTCAAGCATGGCTGTGCCCTCGGACGGCATGCTCGGACTCAAAATGGGCACAACGCAGGCAACAAAAAAACCCAACTTCGCCGAGCGAAGTCAGGATTGACACTTCATGCATGTTATCCCTCTTTGGCAACCCAGCCATCCTTCTCTCCGTCTGAAGGACCTGAAGCTTTCCGGCCCCTGCTCACGCAGGGTGTGGCTTTCTCAGTAGGGCCCGCTTAATTGTCTCTTGAAGTATGCCTGATGAAGCGCAGAGGCGTCAAGGGCTGGCGAGGAAAGAAATGCGAGGAAAGAAATAGTCCGGCCGGAGGTAACCGGCCGGACTGGGCAAACCGGGTGAAGGGGTCGACGCTCACGGCTGGGGTGTCGCCGGCTCTGACGCAGCGGGTTCGGCGGCGGCCGGTTCCTTGCGTTCTACCTCAACCAGGGCCTTCCGGGGAACGTCCAGCGAGTAGCTCTTGGCCGCGTCCAGGTGGTACTTGGCGGAGAGCTCTTCGGTGATCCGCTTGACCCCCTCCTGCTCCTGGCTGAAGTAGCTCTGCAGGACCGCAATGCGGGTCAGCGCGATCTGCCGCTGCTGCCAGATCTTGGCAAACTCCTGCATCTCTTCATCGGTGGTGAAGGTGAAGACGGGGGGCGGCTGGGGTGCTGGCTCAACCGCCGGTTGGACGGCGGCCGGCTCGGCCTTCGGCTTGCGTTCCTTGGCCTGACAGCTGACGACCGCCACGAACCCGACCAGCCCAACCGTCACCATCCACAGCGCTGCTCGCTTCATCGCTCCCTCACCGTTGTCGTGCGTGATGAGTGACACAGATACGCATGACGGTAACATGCCCCCCGCCCCCTGTCAAGCCAACCACCCCAAACCGGTATCAGATACGTATCTGATACGTATCTGATACCGCGTCACCAGATCCGTCCCGCGACGGCGTCGATCTGCTCTTCGATGAACGTCAGGAGCTGCTCGTAGCGCCGTCGCCCCGTCGGACCAAACACTCCCTGCTCATAGGCTGCGATCTGCCTGAGGATCTCCGCCTGCTCCTTGGACGTCAGGGCTTCCAAGACCGGATACAACCGCTCCTCATGCAAGACGATGTGACGGTTGATGAGCTGCCCCAGATAGTCGATCCGATCCACCACGTCCTGGAGGCGCGTCCTGGAGGCATCGTCAGCGACCTCCCGCATCCATGCCTTGACGGTCTCGCTCTCGGTTTGCTGATCGTGCAGGATGAGATCGAGGATCTTCTTCTGGTCATCGGCCAGGTGCGGCCTGAGCACGGGATAGAGGAACCGCTCCTCCATCGCGTGGTTGTGCGCGACGCAGCCCGTGAAGAGGTCGATCGCCACCGGCAGGAGGAGCTCCGGCGTCTTGTAGTTATACCGGTAGTCGTGCCCGGCCTGCCGGACGACCCCCAGGTACCGGCGAAGGAAGCGGTGCTCACGCTCCAGCCAGTCATGCACGGTCAGTAGAGCGGGCTCATGTGACTCCTGTTGAGCCGCTTCCGGTGACCCGACGCCAACCAAACCCATGATGGCGATGGCACACGCCAACCGTGCCGATGACCCGCGCCACGCAATCATCCGTCGCCTCCTCCCTCTGGGATCCAACGTGCCATGTCCTCCGGAATGCCGGCAGAGACCTCAACCGTGGTGCGCGTAGTTGGATGCACAAAGCGAAGGGCGTAGGCGTGGAGGAGCTGCCTCGAGATCCCGAGCCCCGTCCAGTAGCTGGGCGGACGCCGGCCGTACACCGGGTCGCCCGCCACCGGATGGCCCAGCGAGGCCAGGTGGACGCGGATCTGGTGGGTCCGGCCGGTCTCGAGCGCGACATCAATCAATGTGCATGGGAATGTCGCGCGTTCTGGGTTGAGGGTTCGGGGCTCTGGGCTTTTGGCTTTTGCCCCCAACCCCCAACCCTGAACCCCGAACCTCTTCAGGACACGGTAATGGGTGACCGCCTCCCGGCCGCCGATATGCCGGATCGCCACCTCCTTGCGGCGCTTCGGATGGCGGCCGAGCGGCGCGTTGACCGTGCCGGCATCGAGCGGGAGCAATCCCTCCACGACGGCGAGGTAGCGGCGGTGGATGGTCCGCGCCTTCATCTGCCGGGCAAGCGAGGCCCGGGCCGGCTCGGTCTTGGCGACCAGGAGCAGGCCGGAGGTGTCTTTGTCGAGCCGGTGGACAATCCCTGCCCTAGCGACAAGGGGTTCGGGGTTCGGGGTTCGGGGTTCGGGGCCCTTACCCCCAGCCCCCAACCCTGAACCCCCAACACTCTTCTGCTGCAGGTGCCACAACAGCGCGTTCATGAGCGTCCCATCCCAGTGCCCCGGGGCCGGATGCGTGACCAGCCCGGCCGGTTTGTTCACCACGAGCACCGCCGCGTCCTCATAGACGACCTCCAGCGGAATGTCCTGCGGCGTCATGGGAAAATCGCGGGCGGGGGGCGGCAAGTGGGCAAACACGGCGGTCACCACGTCGCCCCGCCGCAGCTTCTGGTGGGCCTTGGCCGGGCGGGCGCTGACGGTGACGAGCCCCTCCCGGATGCGGCGTTGGACCATCGCGCGGGACACGCTCTCGGGCAGGTGGGCGATCAGGTATTTATCGAGCCGCACGCCCGCCTCGGCGGGACCGACTGAGAACTCGTAGGTGCGAGCCATTGGAGGTTTGGTCGGTTGAGCCCGTTGAGCCCGTTGTGCCCGTTAAGCCGGTTAGGCCGGCTTAGCCGGTGATGGAACTGACCGGCCAACGGGCTCAACGGGCTGAACGAAACGCCAGGACCGCCCCCACCAGCAGGAGCACGATACTGATGAGCTGCTGGAGCGTCCATCCCGCCCAGAAGACCGTCTGGTCGCCGCGGTAGCCCTCCAGGGTGAACCGCAGCGCGGCGTAGCCGCAGAGGTACACGCCGAAGAGCTGCCCCGGACGGTTCGCCAGCCGGGACGGCCGCTGGAGCAGCCGGAGGATGATATAGAGGAAGAGCAGGCCGAGCGACTCCGCCAGCTGGACGGGAAAGACCGGCCGCAATTCCCCGGACATGATGATGCCGCACCAGGCGTCCGTGATCTCGCCGTAACAGCACCCATTGAGGAAGCAGCCGACGCGGCCCACCGCATGGCCGAGTGCCAGCACAGGCGCGAAGAGATCCAGCACCCAGCGGAACGGCACCCGGTGGCGCCGCGCGTAGAGCCACATCGTCCCCACCCCGCCGGCAAACCCGCCGTACCACACCAGCCCCCCCTGCCAGAGTGCCAGGAGATACTGCGGCTGATCCAGGAAGAACTGCCAGTGGAGCGCGACGAAGAAGAGGCGCGCGCCCACGATGCCGCCCAGCAGGGCCAGGCAGGAGAGGTCCACGACCTGGCCGGGCGTCAGCCGCTGCAGCTCGGGGGGCAGCCGGCGCAGGATGCGGCCGGCGAGCCAGGTGGACAGCGAGAAGGCCAGCACCAGCATGGCGCCGTAGGTGTAGAGCGTGATCGGGCCGAACTTCAAGAGAATGGGATGCATTGGAATCGCTGATCCACGCTGATATCAACGCTGATCAACGCCGATATGACCGATGGATGAGAGAGCGCCACACGAGTAAGCACACCCCGATGGTAATAGCGGAATCCCCAACGTTAAAAACGGGCCAGACGCGCAGGTCGATGAAGTCCACCACGTAGCCGAACCGGAGCCGGTCCAGCAGGTTGCCCGCCGCTCCGCCCAGCACCAGCGCGCATCCCCACCGCACCGCGCGCGATGCCGACGGCCTGAAGGCCAACTCCCGCACGAGCCAGGCCATGATGCCGAGCGCGAGGATGATGAAGAGCGCCTGCTGGCCCTGGAGGAACCCGAACGCCGCCCCGCGGTTCCGGACGTAGGTGAGGTGGAGTGCCGCAGGAATGAGCGGCAGGCTCTCACCCGGCATGAAGGAGCGGCTGATCAGCCACTTGGTGAGCTGGTCGGCCCCCAGGGTGGCGAGGCCGATGAGCCATGGGGCGGTGCGGACAGCCCCGGAGTAGGAGACGCGGGGAGCTATCGTTTGGTCTTGGGCTGCTGTTCTTTGGCCCGCTGGCAGGCGATGCACATGGAGGCGTAGGGCACCGCCTTGAGGCGGCTCATCGTGATGGCCTGGCTGCACTGCTGGCAGAGGCCGAAGGTGCCATCATCCAGGCGCTTGAGCGCATCGTCGATCTGGTAGAGGAGCTCCTGCTCGCTCGTCACGATGTTCATGGAGAGCTCTCGCTCGTACGTGTCGGACGCCATGTCCGCCATGTGGATCGTGTAGGCGGAGAGGTCGCCCGAGGCGTCGCGGGGGCTCGTCGAGGCGTCGTGCGCGATGGACTTGATCTCATCCGCCAGCTTGACCCGCTCGGTGATGAGGAGCTGGCGGAACTGCTTGACCTGCTCTTTGGTTAGGGAGAAGCTCTTCATGGCGCAATGCTCATTTGCTCCTCTTATCGCGGCGTCACGGCCCGCGCGCACCGCGCGCAGAGCGTCGGATGCGCCGGGTGACTCCCCACGCTCTCCAGATGCTTCCAGCACCGTTGACACTTGCCGCCCGGTGCGCGCTCGACGTGGACCTCCACGAGGCCCGGCACCGAGGCGGCCTCGGCCGAGGCCGCCTCACCGGAGCGCACCTCGAGACTCGACACCACAAACGCTTCGGCGAGTGCCTCGCGGTGCGCTTCACAGAGCGACCGCAGCGCCGGGTCGCTCATGACCAGCGTCACCCGTGCTTCGAGCCCGCTGCCGATGATGCCGCGGCCGCGCTGTTCTTCGAGCGCCTTCATCACGACGTCCCGAATGGCCAGGAACGCCGCCCACCGGCGCTGGCCGGCCTCATCGAGGCCGCCCGCCGGCTCGCCGGGCCACGGTGCTAGATGCACCGACGCGTCCTGCACCCAGCCGAGTGAGCGCATGTCCTGCCAGACCTCGTCGGCGGTGGCCGCGAGAACCGGCGCGAGCATCTTCACGAGGGTTTCCAGTATAGCATACAGGGCCGACTGCGCACAGCGCCGGCTCACCGTCGAGGGCGATTCGGTGTAGAGCCGGTCCTTCAGCGCGTCGAGGTAGAACGCGGACAGGTCCGTCACGCAGAACTGGTGGATGGCGCGCAGGGCCTCCAGGAACTGGCAGGACTCGTAGGCGGCGGTCACCGTCTGCTGGAGCGCCCGGAGGCGGTGCAGCGCCCACCGGTCCAGCTCCGGAAACGCGGCCGGCTCCTGAGCATCCCGCCGGGGGTTGAAGTCGGACAGGTTGGCCAGGAGGTAGCGGAACGTGTTGCGGATCTTCCGGTACGCGTCGGCCACCTGGGCGAGGATCTCCTCGGAGATCCGCACGTCCTCGCGGTAGTCCACCGAGGCCGCCCAGAGCCGGAGGATGTCGGCGCCGTAGCGCGCCATGACGTCTTGGGGCGCTACGACATTGCCGAGGCTCTTCGACATCTTGCGCCCGTCCCCATCCACCACGAACCCGTGGGTGAGCACCTGCTCGTACGGGGCGCGGCCGCGGAGCGCCACCGATGGGATGAGCGAGACCTGGAACCACCCGCGGTGCTGGTCCGAACCCTCGAGGTAGAGATCGGCCGGCCACCGCAGACCCGCGCGCGTCTTCAGCACCGCCTCGTGGCTGACCCCGGAATCGAACCAGACGTCGAGGATGTCGGTCTCCCGGCGCAGACGGCTGCCCTTGCACGCCGGGCACGCGATGCCCGGCACCAGCTCCTGCGCCGACGCGCTGAACCAGGCCTCGATCCCCTGCTGGGCGAGGGCGTCTTCAATACGCCGGATGATCTTCGGGTCATCCAGCGGCTTGTCGCAGTCTTGGCAGTGCAGGATGGGGATGGGGGTGCCCCAGTAGCGCTGGCGCGAGAGGCACCAGTCCGGGCGCGTCTCCAGCATCCCGGAGATGCGGTTGAGCCCCCCCGGCGGGATCCACGTCACGTCCTTCGCCTGCTCCAGGAGCCGCCGGCGCAACTCCTGATGCTCGACGCTGAGGAACCACTGCGGGGTCGCGCGGAACATCACCGGCTGCTTGCACCGCCAGCAGTGCGGGTACGAGTGGGTGATCGGGTCTTCTTTCAGGAGCAGGCCGCGCCTGCGCAGATCGTCGATGATCTTCGGATTCGCCTCGAAGACCGACTGGCCGGCGAACCGGGGAACGTCCTTCGTGAACTTTCCCTGGTGATCGACCGGAGAGAGCGTCTCAAGCTTGTTGCGCTGCCCGATCAGGTAGTCCTCGTGCCCGTGGCCCGGGGCGATGTGGACGACACCGGTTCCCTCTCCCATTGAGACGCTATCATCGAGTACTCCTACTGAGGGAGCATCCCGAAAAGGCGCCCTGAGCTGCAGACCTCCCAATAGTCTGCCACGACCCCGCCATAACTCGCTGGGCGGCGCACCTCCTAGCACCTGCCCTAGACGGTCAGCCAGGGTGGCGGCCACTAACACCGGCGCGTTCCACGTGGGGCTCGAGAGCGCAACATATTCCGCGGCAGGATGAAAACAGAGTGCCACGTTCGCAGGGAGCGTCCATGGCGTCGTCGTCCACACAGCAACAGCCAGCCCTTTCTTGATCAACCCCGCTGGCACGGACACCTCGCTCGCAAATTTGATGATGGGAAACCGCACGTAGATGGACGTATCCTGCCGGTCCTCGTACTCAACCTCAGCTTCCGCGAGCGCCGTCTCGCAGGTGGCGCACCAGAACACGGGCTTCTTGCCCCGATAGATATAGCCGGCCTCCATCAGCTCCCGGAAGATGCGCAGAATGGTCAGCTCATAGTCCTTCGCCATCGTCAAGTACGGCCGGTCCCAGTCGCCCAGCACGGCCAGCCGCTTAAACTGCTCCCGCTGGATGCCCACGTAGCGCTCGGCGTAGGCGCGAGCCTTCTGCCGGAAGTCGGTCTGCGCGATCTGGTGCTTCGCGAGCTTGAGCTCCTTGAAGAGCTGGTGCTCGATGGGCATGCCGTGGCAGTCCCAGCCCGGCACATAGGGCGCGTCGAAGCCCCGCATCGTCTTGTAGCGGACGATGATGTCCTTCAGGATTTTGTTCAGCGCGTGGCCGATGTGGATGTCGCCGTTGGCGTACGGCGGGCCGTCGTGGAGGATGAACTTCGGCGAATCCTTCCGCGCCTTCCGGATCGCGCCATAGAGATCCATGGCCTCCCACTTGGCGAGCATCTCCGGCTCGCGCTTGGGGAGCTCCGCCTTCATGGGAAAGCTGGTTTTGGGAAGGTTGAGGGTAGATTTGTAATCCATGCCTGCTCAACGAAGGCGAACGGCGATGTCGATGAGCGAGTTCACCAGGAACATCCGGGCGAACCAGATGAAGAAAAAGACCAGCATCGGGGAAAGGTCCAGCGTCCCGATGACGGCAAACGGCAGGCGGTGGCGCACCCACTCGAAGACGGGCTCGGTGACCGAGCGCAGGAACCTGATGATGGGGTTGAACGGGTCCGGGCTGACCCAGGAGATCAGCACCGCCACCAGCACGACGAAGCTGTACAGCTGCAGCACGCGGTCGAGGATCACGGCGACCGCTTGAAGGAGATTGCCGAGGATGAACATTCCGGTCTCCCCGTTACTGTGGGGCGGGTCCTGTCAGGGCGGTGCTCCGCCGGAGCGCTCGCTCCGGCCCACCGTGCCGGAGCTTCGCTCGGCCTCCGGGCCTCGCTCGTCCCGCCTACGGCGGGACACCGTGGCCGCTCGGCCCTCCGGACGTCCGGCTCCGCACCCGCCCTGCCACCCGCCCGGACGCAGCGGCAAGTGTCATACGTTCAGTTCCCTCGCGCGGCGCTCGGCGGCGCGCAGCGCCTCGATGACGTGCGCGGCGACGCGGCGGCGCTCCAGCACCGCGAGGGCGGCCTCGGTCGTGCCCCGCTTCGAGGCGACGCGGCTGATCAATTCGGCCGGCGAAACACCTGAGGCCTCCAGCAGCCGCACGCTGCCCTCAAGCGTCCAGCGGACGGCGGCCGAGGCGACTGGCGCTGGCAGGCCCAGGCTCCGGGCGGCCCGCTCAAGCGCCTCGACGAGGAAAAAGACGTAGGCGGGCCCTGAGCCGCTGACCGCCGTGACCGCGTTCAGATGCCGCTCCGGCAACTCCACCGCCGCGCCGACCGAGCCGAAGATCGCCAGGGCGATGTCGCGGTGGCGGCGCGTCGCTCCCCGCCCCGCACTGATGCCGGCAAAACCGCAGCCCACGGTCGAGGGCAGGTTGGGCATGACGCGCGCGATCGGCACGCCGGGCAGGCGCGCGACCAGCCAGCGCAGCGTGACGCCGGCGGCGATCGAGATGACCAGATGGCGCCGGTTGAGCGACCCCGCCAGCTGTCGCGCGACCTCGGGACACTGCTGCGGCTTCACCGCCAGGATGATGACGTCGGAGCGCTCGGCGAGCGCCGTGTTGTCCGCCGTCGTCCAGATGCCGAAGCGCGCGCGGACGGTGTGCCGCGTCTTCATATTGGCGTCGGCGGCACCAAGCAAACGGCACGGAACGCCCTGAGCCATCAAGCCCTGAATCAGCGCCTGCCCCATCGTGCCGGCGCCGACGAAGCCGATTCTCAGACCGCGCAAGACGGGCCAGGCCGAAATTTTGGATTTTGCCCGCCAAACGGATTGGCGGGTCCGCCATGCAGTGTGGCGGAGATTTTGGATTTTGGATTCAGCCATTAGGGCGCTCTTGCTCCGAAGATGGCGGTGCCGACCCTGACGAAGTCCGCCCCCTCTTCAATGGCCACCTCGAAGTCCTGCGACATGCCCATCGAGAGGCTCAAGGTTCGAGGTTCAAGGTTCAAGGCCAAGACCACTTCATCCCTTAGCTGACGCAGACGGCGGAAATGCGGCCTGGCCAGCTCTGGATCGACGCCAAATGGCGCAATAGTCATGAACCCGGCGAGGCGCAGGTGCGGGGCGCGCGCCGCGGCCTGCACCAGCGAGGCCGCGTCCTCCGGGCGGCAGCCGAACTTGCTCGCTTCCCCGGAGATATTGACCTGCACGAGCACATCAAGCGGGACATCCCGATCGCCGGAGGCCCGCTCCAGCGCGTCGATCAGCTCCAGCGAATCGGCGGAGTGGATGCAGTCGAAGCCCTCCGCGGCGTGCCGGGCCTTGTTGCGCTGGAGGTGGCCGATGAGGTGCCAGCGAACGGGAACACTTTCGGATTTCGGATTTGGGATTTCGGATT
>Ga0155282_1074_pt2 | contig 10903 bp, 13 predicted proteins | sample RifCSPhighO2_02_FD_106250 | JGI IMG/M metagenome (GOLD analysis project Ga0155282, IMG submission 106250) | Omnitrophica WOR_2 bacterium RIFCSPHIGHO2_02_FULL_68_15 | reverse complement strand
AGCCACGACTGGCCTATGATCAATCAAAACTCCAAGAGTTGGCAGAATCTATTCGTGAGAGTGGCGTCATTTACCCAATTCTTGTGAGAGAAAAAGTACAAAGTGGATCGCTGGAACCACAATATGAATTGATCGCTGGTGAGCGACGGCTGAGGGCGGTCAAGTTGTTGGGGCATCAGGAGATCCCGGCGATCATCAAGCGGGTAGATGACGCCGAGGCGGCGAAGATCGCCTTGATCGAAAATCTTCAGCGGCAGGAGTTGACGGCGATCGAGGAGGCATTGGCCTACCAGCGTCTCCAGCAGGAGTTCGAGATGACGCAGGAGCAGGTGGCCAAGGCCGTCGGCAAGGACCGGGCGACCGTGACGAACACCCTGCGGCTCCTCCAACTGCCGAAGACCATCCAGGAGTCGGTTGGGCGCGGCGAGCTGGCAATGGCCCATGCCCGCGCGTTGTTGGGACTGCCGACCGAGCGGCTGCAGCAGAAGCTGGCGGCGATGGTCCGCGGTCGGGGGCTCTCCGTCCGCCGGGTCGAAGAACTGGTGCGGCAGTGGACGGCCGGAAGCCCGCGCCGCGCGACCCACGCAGACCCGAACCTGGCGGCGGCCGAAGAATCGCTCCGCCAGCGGCTCGGCACGAAGGTCACGATTCATCTGGGGCGCCGGCGAGGGTGGATTCGGATTGACTGCTTTTCGGTGGACGACCTCAATCGGATTGTGGGTCTGCTCAAGGGGCGAGGGTAACGGCCCGGCGCCGCGCTTGACAGAAGTCGCAACGCTCTCTACACTAAAGGGTTTACCATCATCTCATGCTGCAGCAAACCTTAGTCTTGATCAAGCCGGACGGCCTTGTGCGCTCGTTGACGGGGAACATCCTGACGCGCCTCTCCGAAACCAAGCTGGAGATCATCGCGGCGAAGATGGTCCGCGTGTCGCGGGAGCTCGCCGTCGAGCATTACAAGCATTTGAAAGACAAGCCATTTTTCGAGGAGCTCGTGCAGTACCTGATGGGGGAACTGCACGACCGGCGCAAGGTGATGGCCATGGTGTACTGGGGCGAGGAGGCCATCGTCAAGGTCCGCCAGATGGCCGGCGGGACGAATCCCGAGCAGGCCGAGCCGACCTCCATTCGCGGCTCGTACGGGCGGATCCGCACCAGCGGACTGTTCGAGAACGTGATCCACGCCTCGGAGAACGAGGCGGAGGCGGCGCGGGAGATCAAACTGTGGTTCTTGCCCGACGAGATCATCGTGGACCTGTATCCGACGACCACGGCGACGCGTCCCCCGGTCGCCCAATCCGTGTGGGCGTGACCATCCGATGGAGCTGACCACCTTCCTGACCGCCGTCAAGACGCTGAACGGCCAGCCGAACGTGACCCGCCCGACGGACGCCCAACTCCGCGAGCAGGCGGAGCGCTACGGGACGCGGACGGAGTTCGGCAACTACGCGTTCCAGACGATGGTGAAGAACCGGTCCGCGGGCGTCACGATTTATGTCGGCTCGCCCGCGGTGCAGCTGCCGGCGCTGAGCCCTCGCCAGCAGGAGCTCTTGGCGCGCGTGCCGCAGACGCTCGACGCCGTGGCCCGCTATCTCACGAAGGCGCCGTTCGCCTGCGTGGAGCGGAGCATGGGGGACAACCCGACGTTCGTCCCGTTCTGCCGGACGTTCGTCTCCGTCGCGCGGCCCGAGATGGTGCGCATCGCCTACATGTGGTGGTGCCTCCTCAACCCGCCGAAACCGTCGGCCCCCGGTCCGCGCCAAACCTTGATCTACATTCCCGAGTGGCAGGAGAAAGACCGGCAGATCGTCGTGTTCCCGGAGCAGAACCTGACGCTCGTGCTCGGCAGCGATTACCTCGGAGAGTCCAAGAAGGGCCACCTGCGGATGGCGATGTGGAATGCCAAACAGCAGGGGATGCTCGGGATCCACGCCGGGGCGAAGCTCCTCAAGGCGCGCGACGCGGCGACCGGCCGCGTGCGGCGCTACTCGATGGTGATCTTCGGGCTGACGGCGACGGGGAAGACGACGCACGCCTGCCATCACCACGGGCTGACGAGCGACGGGGAGGGGATCGAGATCGTCCAGGACGATCTCGTGTTCCTCACGCCCGACGGCGGGGCCTACGGCACGGAGCGCGGGTTCTATCTCAAGACCGACGGCATCAACCCGCGGACCCAGCCGCTGTTGTACCGCGCGGCGACCCAGCGCGACGCGGTGTTCGAAAACGTCATGGTGGATTACCAGGGGCGGGTGGACTTCACCGACGAGACGCTGACCTCCAACGCCCGCGGCGTCGTCCAGTGGAGCGACTTCGGGGCGACGAAGGCGGCGATGCCGAATCTCCCGCCGGCCCGCGACGTGGACGGCCTGATCATCGCCTTCATCACCCGGCGGAACACCGTGGTCCCGATCGCCTCGAAGCTGACGCTCGAGCAGGGGGCGGCCGCCTTCATGCTCGGGGAGTCCATCGAGTCCTCGGGCGGCGACCCGCGGCGCGCCGGCGAGTCGGTGCGCGTCGTCGGCACCAACCCGTTCATCGTGGGAGACCTCTCCGCGGAAGGGAACCGGTTCTACGAGATCTTGAAGGCCCACCCCGGCCGCGTCCAGTGCTACCTCCTGAACACCGGCGGGGTCGGGGAGCTGGCCGAGCGGAAGCCCGACGGCCGGCGCGTCGTCACGCGCCATGTCCTGCGGGTGGAAATTCCGGAGATGGCGGCGATCATCCGCGGCATCGTCCGCAACGCCATCGAGTGGGTCGAGGAGCCGCACTTCGGGACTCTCGTGCCGAAGGCCGTCGAAGGGGTGGACCTCGCCAAATTCGACCTCCGAACATTTTACACCCCCGCGCAGATTGACCAGCAGGCGGCGACCCTCCAGCGCGAGCGTACGGAGTATCTCGCGCAGTTCCGCGGCCTGCATCCGGCGATCGTGGCCGCCGGCAGCGGCGCCAGGCCCGTGACGGCATGACGAGCATGACCGGCTTCGGCCGGGCGGAAGGGCGGGGACGGCTCGGCGCCCTGGTCGTGGAAATCCGCAGCGTCAACCATCGCTACCTCGAAGTCTCCTGCCGTTTGCCGGACGGATGGGCGGCGCTCGAAGACACCATCCGGATGCTGGTGCAGCGGTCCGCGGCCCGCGGGAAGATCACCGTGACCGCCGCCCTGCACGGCCGGCCGACGACGGCCGTGGTCCTCGATCCGGCCGCGGCGCGCCGGTACGCGGCGGCCCTCCGGCGGCTCCAGCAGACGCTGCGCGTGCCGGGGACCATCACCCTCGAGCAGGTCGCGGCCGGGCCGGGTGTGCTGGTTCCCGTCGCGCAGGACACCGTCGCCGCGTGGAAACCGCTGCTGCTGCGGACGACGGCCCAGGCGGCGCGGCGGCTGGTGCAGACGCGGCGCCGGGAAGGGCGGGCGCTGGCGGCCGCGCTCCGGCGGCTCATGCAGCACTTGGCCCAGGCGACCACGGCGCTGGAGCAGCGCGCCCCGCAGGTCGTGACGGACTACCGGACGCGGCTGGACCAGCGGATCCGCGCGCTGACGGCGCAGCCGCTGGAGCCGGGCCGGCTCGAGCAGGAAGTGGCCTGTTTCGCGAAGGAGTGCGACATCGCTGAGGAATTGACGCGCATCCGGGCGCACGTGGCGCACCTGGAGACGCTGCTGCGCGCGGCGACGGCGGTGGGGCGCACCCTCGACTTCGTCGCGCAGGAGCTCCAGCGCGAGGTCAACACGATCGGCTCGAAAGCCAACGACGTGGAGATCTCGCAGCGGGCCATCCAGATGAAGGGGTGGGTCGAGCAGCTCCGCGAACAAGCGCAGAACGTGGAGTAGGGCGGTGATGTCGAGAAAAGGTCTCCTCTTCGTGCTCTCGGCGCCGTCCGGCAGCGGCAAGACGACCTTGATGGATCGGCTGCAGCGGCGGGACCGGCATCTCGTGCGGTCGGTCTCGAGGACGACGCGCAGCCCCCGGCCGGGAGAGCGGCACGGCCGCGACTACTGGTTCGTCACGCCGGCCCAATTTGCGGCGGAACGTACTCGGGGCGCGCTGTTGGAAGACGCGCAGGTCCTGCACCATTGGTACGGGACCCCCCGCCGGTTCATCGAGGCGGCGCGTCGCCGGGGGCGCGACGTCCTGCTGGGGATTGACGTGCAGGGGGCCCGGCAGATCAAGCGGTCCGGCTACCCGGCGGTGACCGTGTTCATCCAGGCGCCGGGCATGGCGGCGCTCCGGCAGCGGCTGCGGCGGCGGGGGACGGAGACGCCGGCGCAGATCCAGGCGCGGCTGGCGCTCGCCCGCCGGGAACTCCGGTGCGTGCCGGAGTACGACTATGTGGTGGTGAACGACCGCCTGGACGACGCCGTCGCCCAGTTGACGGCGATCATCACGGCGGAACGGTGCCGGGTGCGCCCGGCATGGCTCTCATCATGAGCAGAGAGGACGAGGTTTCCCATGGCTGGTAGTTCCGTATATGTCCCCATCGAACCGCTCCTGGAGAAGATCGGGAGCATCTACAAGCTGGTGATCGTGGCGGCGCGGCGGGCGCTGGAGCTCAACGAGGGTGCCCCGCGGCTCGTCGAGACGGACGCGAAGGCCAAGCCGTCCACCATCGCCTTGGCGGAGATCGCCGCCGGCAAGGTGTCGGTGAAGCTCAGAGGCGAGAAACGCAAGGCCGAGGGGTTGTAATGCCTGCGACGCCGAAGACCATCGTCCTGGGGATCACCGGCTCCATCGCCTGCTACAAGGCGTGCGAGGTGGTCAGCGCCCTGCGCAAGCTCCCGGGCGTCCAGGTCCGCGTCGTGATGACGCGCGAGGCCGCGCAGTTCGTCAGCCCGCTGACGTTCCAGACCTTGTCGGGGCATCCGGTCTACCACGACCCGTTTGCGGCCCCGGAGGAGTGGGACCTCCTGCACACGTCGCTGGCGATGGCGGCCAGCGTCGTGGCGGTCTGCCCGGCGACGATGAACGTCCTCGCGAAACTCGCCCACGGCCTCTGCGACGACCTGGTGACCGGCGTCGTGTTCGCGACGAAGGCGCCGGTCCTGCTCGTGCCGGCGATGAACCAGGAAATGTACAACCATCCGGCGACCCGGCAGAACCTGGCGACGCTGAAACGGTTCGGGTATGAGTGCGTCGGCCCGGTCCGGGGGACGCTCGCCTGCGGCGTCGTCGGGCTCGGCCACGTGGCGGAGCCGGAGGCGGTCGTGCAGGCGATCCGGCGGAAACTGAAATGACCACACACCGGTCGCTGACCTTATTGATCACCGCCGGCCCGACCCGGGAGCCGATTGACCCGGTCCGGTTCCTCTCCAACTATTCGACGGGCGTGCTGGGACACCGGCTGGTGATCGAGGCGCGCAAGCGGGGCCATCGCGTCCTGTTCGTGACGGGCCCGACCGGTCTGGCCGCCCCGCGCGGGGCCAAGACGATCGCCGTCGAGACGGCCCTGCAGATGCAGGAGGCGCTGGCGCGGGAGTTCCCCGCGGTGGACGCCGTGATCATGGCGGCGGCGGTCGCCGACTTCCGTCCCGTCCGCGCCCTGCCGCAGAAGATCAAGCGGTCCGGCGCCGCCGGAGGGCTCAAGTTCTGGCGGCTCGACCTCGTCGAGAATCCCGACCTGGTGGCCGGCCTGGCGGCGCGGCGCACCCGGCAGGTGCTCGTCGGGTTCGCGTTGGAGACGACCCGCGGCTTGGCCAACGCCCGCGCGAAGCTCCGGAACAAACAGCTGGACGCCATTGTGCTGACCCAGATGAACGGCCAGCGGGCGCCGTTCGGCGACACGACGGTGGACGGGGCGATCGTCCACGCGGACGGCGGTCTGCGGCCGTTCCGCCGGCTGGCCAAGCCGGTCCTCGCCCGCCGCGTGCTCGATACCGTCGAGCACCTCGTCGCCCAGCGCGGCAAGACATCATCGGCGGCGTAGCCAAGTGGTAAGGCGAGGGTCTGCAAAACCCTTATTCATCGGTTCGATTCCGATCGCCGCCTCAACTTGTTGGACGGGTGGCGAAACTGGCAAACGCTACGGCTTTAAAAGCCGTTGGCCGCAAGGCCTTGTGAGTTCGACTCTCACCCCGTCCAGAACAGCAAGAGATAGATTGAAGATTGATATTGACAGATGGACAGATTATTGATACCGTCTGGGTAAAGGCCTGGAGCCCCCAGGCCCGCAAACCCAGAGGAGATTCAAATGCTCACACCAACTGTGGAAAGTAAATTGGCAATGTTCATTAATGAAGCTGAGAGGAAGGGAAACTATCCGCCGAATACTGCCGACAGCATGAGAAGCGTGGCGAGGCGGTTGATTTCCCCGGTACTCACTGATTCGGAATCGGGATCAATGGACACCTTGCTCGCCCATTCGGCTGCGATTGTGCAAAGGATCTGTAATAACAAGAACAACCGTGACAAATGGAGCGACGGGTCGCTGAGAACAAATCGAACCAGGATCGCCACGCTTCTCTCCGATTACGGAGAGCATGGCCGAACCCCCCAAGCTATGGCGGCATGGAAACGAACGCCCAGGATTATAAAGACTCGAAGGAACGTTGAGAAAAAAGAGCACGCGATCGAGTCCGGTGCGGAATCAAGAGGAAGCCAAGAATCACGCCAGTCAATGTATAGCATCGAAATTCCTCTACGTCCGGACATGAAGGCGGTGTTACTATTGCCGCCCGATCTATCTGAAATTGAAGCGAAGAAAGTAAAGACGTTTGTGGATAGCTGCGTTACCAGACAATGAGACGAATCGAACTCATTGCGAAAGGTAAGGGGCGGTTAGCTCAGCCCGGTTAGAGCGCATGGTCGACATCCATGAGGTCGGAGGTTCAAGTCCTCTACCGCCCATTTCTTCTTGTCACATGGAGAGCGCGTGATTACTAAATCGGTTCTTGAAGAACTCTACGTCCAGAAAAAGTTCTCTGTCGCGGAAATCGCCGAGCGGTTGGGAACAACATTTCCTAGGACGCTGTATTGGGTTCACAAACACCGAATCACGATCCGCTCCGCCAGCGAACGGACCTACGTTAAGCTCAACCCTGACGGCGACCCTTTTGACCCAAAGCCGCATCTGACGAGGTCGGAACAGGCATTGTTGATATCGAGCCTGGCGCTGTATTGGGGCGAAGGAGGGCGAAAAACACCGTACGCGGCCCAACTGGGGAATCTGGATCCTCGAATGCTCCAGGTTTTCGTAAGATTTCTTCGAGAGATCGCACGCGTCCATGAATCGAGAATCCGCCTGGATGTCAGAATTCACGAGCAATTCTCAAAGAAGTCGGCCCATCGGTATTGGAGCCGCACCCTGAAGCTTCAGCCAAAGCAGATTTTTGTGTACCACCATATGGACCCGAGATCTCGTCCAGAGAAACAGTGGTCTCCATATGGGATCGCAACCCTTTCCATTAATAATACGAAGTTCAAATCGTGGATCGATCAGCAATTGGAACAACATATCCAGCAGTTCGTCAATCCGGTACAATTTCCGCCCGGTGGGCATAGCCTTGCCAAAGATGGTGTCGGAACATACACGTATGCCACGGCCCCAAGCGATTTCTCCTAAGTCCTCGAGTCCTGCGCAGGACCTGGAGCCGTTGCGGCACAGCGCAGCGCACATCCTGGCGCAGGCGGTCAAGCGGCTGTGGCCGCAGGCGACACTCGCCATCGGCCCGCCGATTGACGAGGGGTTCTACTACGACATCGAGTTCCCGGCGCCGGTGACCGACGAGGACCTGCCGAAGATCGAGGCGGAGATGCGCAAGATCATCGCCGAGAATCATCCGTTTACGCGGTCGTCCACGCCGCGCGCGCAGGCGCTGCAGGCGCTGGAAGCGCGCCAGGACCGGTTTAAAGCTGAAATCGTCAAGGGATTGACCGACGCCGAGGTCTCGTTCTACACCGACGGGGAGTTCACCGACCTGTGCGCGGGGCCGCACGTCCATTCGACGGGCGAGGTCAAGGTGGTCAAGCTCTTGTCGGTGGCCGGCGCCTACTGGCGCGGCGACGAGCACAACCCGCAGTTGACGCGGATCTACGGCACGGCGTTCCCGACACAGCAGGCACTGGATGAATTCCTGAAGGTCCGCGAGGAGGCGAAGCGGCGCGACCACCGGAAGCTGGGCCCGGCGCTCGGGTTATTCACCATCCTCGACCAGGCGGGGCCGGGGCTCGTGTTCTATCTGCCGAAGGGGGCGATGGTCCGGCAGACGATCGAGCAGTACCTGCGCGACCAGCACGCCGCGCACGGCTACCTGCCGGTCGCGACCCCGCACCTGTTGCGCGCCGAGGTGTGGCAGCGGTCGGGGCATTACGGCTACTACAAAGAGAACATGTACATCTTCAAGGTGGAGAACCAGGAGTTCGGCGTCAAGCCGATGAACTGTCCCGGCCACATCCTGATCTACGAGACCGGCCTGCGCAGTTACCGGGAGCTGCCGCTGCGGTTCTTCGAGCTGGGTACCGTCTACCGGAACGAGAAGTCGGGCGTGCTCCACGGGCTGCTGCGCGTCCGCGGCTTCACCCAGGACGACGCGCACATCTTCTGCCGGCCGGGCCAGCTGGAGGAGGAGATCCGCCGCGTCGTGGACTTCACCCTGCAGGTGATGCGCGACTTCGGATTCACGGCGTTCGACGTCGAGGTCAGCACGCGGCCGGAGAAATTCCTGGGCGAGCCGGCGCAGTGGGACCAGGCGGAGCAGATCCTCCAGCGGGTGCTGACCGCGGCCCAACTGCCGTTCACCGTGCAGGCCGGGGAAGGGGCGTTCTACGGGCCGAAGATTGACGTGAAGGTCAAGGACGCCCTCGGCCGCGTCTGGCAGTGCGCGACGGTCCAGCTGGACTTCGTCCTGCCGCAGCGGTTCAACCTGACGTACATCGAGGAGGACGGCCGGGCGGCGCCGCCGGTCATGATCCACCGCGCGATCCTCGGGTCGCTCGAGCGGTTCTTCGGGATGCTGTTGGAGCAGTACGCCGGGGCCCTGCCGACGTGGCTGGCGCCGGTCCAGCTGGTCATCATCCCGATCGCCGAGGCCCACCAGCAATACGCGCGGGAGCTCGCCGCGCAGGCCAAGGTCCTCGGCGTGCGGGTCGAGCTCGACGACCGCAACGAGCGGATGCAGGCGAAGATCCGCGACGCGCAGATGCAGAAGGTGCCGTACATGTTTGTCGTGGGGAACCGAGAACAAGCCGCGCAGGCCGTCGCTGTGCGGACCCGTGCCGGCGGCGACCAGGGGCTCCAGCCCTCGGCCGACGCGCTGGCCGCCATTCAGCAGGCCATCACCACAAGGAGGCTCGACTGATCCCATCGTTTCGTGACCGCATGATGAAAGCGCAGGACCCGAAGGAACCGCGCGTCAACGAGCGCATTCGCATCCCGCAAGTCCGCTTGGTCGGCGCCAACGGCGAGCCGCTGGGCATCGTGAACACCCCCGAGGCCATGCGCCTGGCGCGCGAAGCGGTCCTCGACCTCGTCGAGGTGGCCGCCACCGCCAGGCCGCCGGTGTGCCGGATCATGGATTTCTCGAAGTACAAGTACGAGCAGGCCAAGAAGGGGAAGGAGGCCCGGAAGCACCAGCGCTCGACGCACCTGAAAGAGATTCGGGTGCGGCCGCGGATCGAGGAGCACGATTACCACACGAAACTGCGGTTCCTCGAGAAGTTCCTCAAGCGCGGCGACAAGGTCAAGCTGACGCTGGTGTTCCGCGGGCGGGAGATGGCCCATCAGGAGTTCGGCCGACGGATCCTGGACCGGTTCATCACCGACCTGTCCCCCACGGCCCTCGTCGAGCGGGCCCCGACGCAGGAGGGGCGCATGATTTTCCTGACGTTCGCCCCCAGGTAACCACGATGAAAGGACGACTGACATGCCGAAAATGAAGTCGAACCGGTCGCTGCGCCGCCGCTTCCGAAGGACGGCGACCGGCAAGTTGGTGCGGGCGCACGCGAACCGCCGGCACTTGTTGAGTCACCGGTCCCACAAGCGGAAGCGCCAGCTGCGCCGCCCGGGTGTCGTGGCGCCTGCGCAGGCCCGCGCCATCGAGCGGTTGTTGCCGCGCTAATCGAGGGACGCGGTGCCAGGTCTCAAGACCTGGCACCTGCAACGAGGAGATTTCTATGGCTCGTGTGAAACATGCCGTCTCAAGCCGGCGCCGCCACAAGCGGATGCTCAAGTCGGCGAAAGGGTATTGGGGCAAGCGCTCGAAGCTCTACCGGCGCGCGAAGGAGACCCGCCGCAAGGCGATGGCCTACGCCTACCGCGACCGGAAACAGCGCAAGCGCAACTTCCGCGCCCTCTGGATCACGCGCATCAACGCCGCGTGCCGAGGCGCCGGGCTGTCCTACAGCCGGTTCATGGAGGGGTTGAAGAAGTCGCAGGTGACCCTCGACCGCAAATCGCTGGCGGAGCTGGCCGTGCGCGACCAGGCGGCGTTCCAACAGCTGGTCGAAGTGGCCAAGGGGGCGGCTGCGGCGTCGTGAGCGACGGGACGGTGCCGACCGACCTGGCGTCCGTCCAATCGCGCCTGACCGCGCTCCAGCAGGCGATCGAGGCGGAGCTGGCGCAGGCCCAGGACGCGGGGGCGCTCGAGCAGGTCCGCGTGAAGTACCTCGGCCGGCGCGGCGCCCTGCAGGCGTGCTGGTCGGCGCTGCCGCAGGTGCCGCCGGAGGACCGCCCGCGCCTCGGCCAACAGCTCAACGCGCTGAAGACCCAGTGGACCGAGGCCGTCCGCGCGCGGGTCGCGACCGTGATGTCCCAGGCGGTCGTGGAGCACCTGCGGTCGCCGAGCACGCTCGACCGCACCCTCCCCGGCCACCCGCCGGTCCTCGGCCACCGGCACCCGATCACCCAGGTCGTGGACGAGGTCCTCGGCGTCTTCGAGCGGCTGGGCTTCGCCGTCGTCGAGGGGCCGGAGATC
>Ga0155282_1015_pt3 | contig 11018 bp, 1 predicted proteins | sample RifCSPhighO2_02_FD_106250 | JGI IMG/M metagenome (GOLD analysis project Ga0155282, IMG submission 106250) | Omnitrophica WOR_2 bacterium RIFCSPHIGHO2_02_FULL_68_15 | reverse complement strand
TAGACCCGGCACGGCCGGAAATGGTACCGTTCTTTTCACCTTCTCCATCAGTTATATCTGCCCTCGCAGAACCGTTCCCGCGTCCGTCAATTCACGCGGTCGGCGCGGCATCGTCACCCTCTCCCGTTCCCGAACCCGGCACGCCCGGAAATGGTACCGTTCCTAGTATGTGGGAGCAAAAAACGGGGGTGGGAGGCGGGAGGTGTTGGGGCTGGAACTAGGCGGAGGGGGCTTTAGGCAAGGATGGGTTGTTGAGCAACTCCGTGACGAACGTGCGTTGGATCACATCGGTCGGGCTCACCCCCGAGAGATCAATGTGCATCTTGCCGGGGTGGACGAGGTGGTTGTTGTTTTGGCGGATGAAGGCGATCTTCTCTTCGGCAGTCTTCCATTTCTTCCTATCGGGCCCCATTAAACCCCACTGCGCGGTCCCCTCGCAAATTCCTCTAATCTCATTTTCGTCGAGGACCCTCACTTCGACCAAAGGTTTGCATTGATCAAGGGTAGACTGGTAATCCATCAGGAAGAGCTCTCGGTCAGCCTGCATATCTTCCTCGACCTCCTCTCGAATAATTCGGAAGATCCCATTGTTATTAGTCCAGTAAGGACCGGTGTAATAGTCATTCCGACTTGAGGCGAAAATTTTGGCTCCAAAGAAAACGTTGGCAAACAAGATAGGAATCCCCTGATCATTGGCGAGAGAAATCTCAATGCATTTCGGGAATCCCATGTTGACCTCCAGCACTAATCCTGTAACGGGACGAACACAAAGTTACCGACGATCGCCTCGCTCGTTTTTGCCTCCGTAGCACCCGTCCCCGCCCGGGTCTCTAGATTTCTCACCTCGGTAAACGCCGTTCGGTTTTTCACCTGACTCAATTGGAATTCGACACGCCATTTCGGCTTCGTCGGAAGTTGAAGCTTCTGTTGCGCTTGGCTAGCAGAATCATACTTGTCTAGCGTGATAAACACATCCTTGAGTTTTTTGTCTCCTGTCAAGTTGGGGATCTGCCCGGACCTTTCGATTTCGGTCCTTTCAGCGTCATCGACATACCGGACAGCTTTTTGGAAAACGCCCTTGACCTTCCCCCACCACGGGGCTTGGGGCTTGAAGTTCGGGTCGCTTTGATCTTCACCCGACTTCAGCACGTATTCTACCCCCTTCGGCGTGGTGGAGGCCACGGGTTTCGCGAGGGTGACGGTGGGGGTCCCCACTTGGCCCTGCTGCGGCATGTGGACCACGGCGGGAAAGGTCATCCCGACCGCGCCAGGCGTGATGCCGAAGACAAGCACCGGGGCGGCACTGCCGGGGTTGTGGAGGTCCCAGCCGTTGGGGACATCGCCCTTTTGGACGGCCTCCGCGACGGCGCGTTCGAGCTCTGGGTTCTTGAAGGCCGTGGGGGTCCCCGCTGGCGCGCTCGGGGATCTCGTGCCGAGCACATCGAACACCCCCTCGGTGGCGTGGCCCTCCGCGTCGAATTTGATGCGGGAAAACTGGCCGGTCCGCTCGGCCGCTGGCACGGCGGTAAACTGCAACACCCCATCCGCGGTCTTTCGGACTTCTAAGACATCCAGGGAGACATCCAGTTGGCGGACCTTGCCGTCGCGGTAGTAGACCCGCATCCCGGTGTCGGCGTCGCGGGCGATCCCGTCCTTGGGGGTCCCATCCACGTTCAGGCGCAGGTGGCCGAGTTCGTTAGGCGTCAGTTCAACGGCACCCTGGAGACTATCGATGGAAACGCGGATCGGTTGGCCATGAGCATCGAGCGTGGCGGTGACTTTCGAGCCGTCCGCGTAGGTCCGGGTCGCGGTGGCGTTGACGGGGATGACTTCCCGCGTCGTAGGGTCTACCAGCATCCCGCCGGTGATCGTGGTGTCGCCCTCCTGGCGGCTGACGAGGGTGGTGGAGCCGTCAGGGTTCTTGGCCACCAAGAGCTTGATGGTCCGCTCCTTCGTGGAGAGATCGAGCTCGGCCCCGGGCTGGCCGTTGATCGTGGTGGGCTTGGCGCGTTCGAGGCCGACTTTGATGGCGTTGCCCACGGAGCCGAAGGTGGTGACCATCGCTTCAATCGAGGCCCGCGTGAGAATGCCGGTCGCGTAGCGTTCCACGGCACCGGTCAACCCCACGTCCGGATCCGCCATCAAGGTGGTGAAGTCGGTGAGTTTCTGCAGGCGGTCGGTGTCGCCAAGGGGGTCACCGGAGAGCGGCCCGCCGAGGGTCAGGGTCTCCTGGATGGCGCCCTTGAAGGCGGTGCTGATCCCCTCGAACACCTTGCCACCGTTGAGCGCGCCCTGGATCGCGCCGTTGAGGGCGGTCGTCGCCAAGGCGCCGGCGAGCGGATCGAGGTTCAACGCCTGCTGGGTGTACGAGACGGCCAGGGTGGCAGCCCCCTGCTTCAACCCCGTCCACATGGCATCGAGGGTGGAGGTCGTGGAGGCCCCGCCTTTGGTGATCGTCCCGACCCCCGCCTTGATCGGGGCCCCGATCGCCTGCACCAGGGTTGGATCAAGGCCGGCGGCTTCGCCGAGTTGCTGGACGCCGTAGAAGGCGAGTTCCTTCGTCATGGTCGGGGCGAGCTGGGTCTTGAACATCGCGCCGAGTCCCTTCAGCCCGTTGGACGCCACATGGTTGGTGATCGCCCCGGCCCCGAGGCCGGCCAGGGAGGCCAAGGCGGGGTCCACGCCGAGGGCCGTCAGCCCCAACTCGACGCCGGCGGCGGCCAGGGAGGTCACGCCGGCCTTGAGGGCTTCACCGAAGAGGAACCGCCCCGCGCCCTGGGCGGTCTCCTGGACCGCGACGTGGGCTACCGTCTCCCCCGCAGCCCCCGCGGCGGCCGCGGGATCGAGGAATCCTTGGAGGCCGCCGGTCGCGAAGGCGGAGGCGAACGCGGTGATGAGGCGGGCCACATTCGGGTCGAGATCGAAGAGGCCGACGACGGTGGAGACCATGGTGCTGATGGCGAAGGCGACCGGATTGAGGACGGCGAAGACGATCGTGAGGGCGACCGTGCCGAGCTGGAGGAGGGCCTCTTTGAAATTGCCTTGGAGGAGATTGGCGAAGCCGGCAAAGGCGGTGCTGAGGATGGACTTGGCCGGGGCGAAGATGGCGGGCAGGTAGTCGTTGATCCAGAGGGCGACGGAGTTGAGGAACTTGGCGATCTGCTCGCGGAAGATGATGATGAGGGCAAGGTAGAGGAGGGCGAAGAAGGCGCCGCGGATCTCCTGGGCCTGGGCGTCGGTGAGGACCTGGGTCGCCTGCGGCGGGGCGCGGGCCGCCATCACGTAGCCCTTCCAGATGAGCATAAAGGCGGTCTGGGACATCGTGAGGATCTCGCCGGTGGGGCCCTGGTTGGGCTCGCGGTAGGTCACGGTGCCGTCCGCCGCGATGGACTGGACGAGGATGTAGTGGTTGCCGTTGACGTGGGCAATGACGGGGGTGGGGACTTCGAGGATGCGCAGCAGACCTCCGGCCGCGTACAGCCGCCGACCCGCCGCGTCCCGCACGACGGTGCTGCCAGCCCCCTGGATGGCCCCCACCTTCGTCAGGGCCAGGGTGCCATCCGCCCGCTCGGCAATCCCGACGGTGGTCAGATACCCTCCGCCATAGGCGTTAGCCACGTAGGCCATCGCCCCATCGGGGGAGAAGGTCATGGCGGTGGGACCAGGACCCAGATCGGCCTCTACGCACCCGGGGATTGCCTTGGGATTGCCGATGCATCCGGTCGGGGTTTGTGTCTTCCCTGGCTCGAACACCCACTTCGTCGTGTCAAATGCCACGAGTAGATTGTTGTGCCCCACGACGTAGAGGTCCCGGCCATTCGGGTGGAACGCGATCCGGAGCGCCGCCACCGGGATTCGCACGGTGGCTCTAGTGGAAGACGCCGCGCTCAGGGGGATCGCGCTCTTGCGCTGGATGGTGGATTCGTCCCGGGATGCCGGCGGGGTGAGGACCAATTCTTTTCCTGGAGCCGCGACGGTCACGGTGCCGTCCGGCGTCGCCATCATGATCGTGCCGTCAGGACCGATGGCGACCCCCTCTTTGCCAAGCGCCGGCGCCAGATACTCCACGAATCGAAACGCCCCAACTCCCACGTGCCCCGTCGCGTCTATGGCGCCGACGGACCCGGTGTCATCCAGCATCCGGAAGAGCCCCGGGCGTTCGGACTCCACCACGAAGCGCCAGGTATAGGCGAGGGTTGGATCGAGCGCACCACGACGGACGAACGACGTCGTCCCATCGGGACGCCGGACGAATTCTTCCAGGTACGCCTCCGGCTCCCTTGAGCGCTGATGCAAGTACGCGAGGTGAAGCGTGCCATCGGCATCCCGCGCCATGCCGGTGATGCCGTCCGGATTCTGATACGTGACGGCACCGTCGGCGGCCTGCGTCATCACGACCCCTGTGGTCCACGTGAATTGTCGAGTCCCACCAGCCAGCGACGTGACGACAGGCCGCGGCTGGGGCACAGTCCCCTCCGGCGCGTCACGTCTCGGTGAAGACAGCGAGGCCTTGGCGAAGGCGTCCGGCGCATCCAAGTTCACGATCGTGAGGATCAACGTCGAGGCCTCCGACCCAATGTACAGCAAGGTCGGATCAGACATCTGCCGCTTCGGCTTGACGGCTAAGGTTTTCACGCCGTCCAAACCGGTGATCCACCCTTTCAAGGTGTGCGTCGTCGCGTCAATGACGGCGACGCGGCCGGTACCCTCGCCCTGATGACCGTCGCCTATCAACAGGAGACGGCCATCAGGCGTCACGGCCAACCCTTCGGCGGTGCTGAACGTGAAGCCGTCACTCCCGTCGCCGAGGGCCTTGACGATTTGCCACGTCTCCGTGTTGATGGCATACACCGGCTGAGGCCCCTGGCCAGACCCCGTGATCCGCGTTCCCACATAGAGCGTCTTGCCATCAGGGGCCAACACCATCTGGCCAATCTGTGTCCCTTTGGGGTTCCCGGCCCCGTCGAGGGGCAACACGATCACGGGCCGGATCAACGCCTGCGTCACCACATCGAACTCGTACACGTCACGGCTGTACGTGATGTACGCCCGCCGGCCGTCCGGGTGAAGGATCACATCTTGAGCATTAGGGCTGGGGACCTCACGGATGCGTGTCAGGGTCGTCGTCATGGTCCGCAGCTCATCGAAGGAGATCTTCGACGGGGTGGCGGCGGCGCCGTGGAGCCGGGCGACGCGTTGGAGGGCGAAGAGGGACAGCTCCAGATCGCCGGTGGTCTTGGGGTTGAGGACGCCCACCAGGATGTCCATCAAGATGGCTTGGATCGCCAGGGTGATGGGGGCCGCTGTAATCCCCTGGCCCGCCAGAAACTCCTTCAACGTCAGGAACGCGGAATGGCCAAAATGGAGCGACTGGGCGTTGAGGGCGGCCAGGACGCGCTGGACATCGGTGGGGGTCAGCGCCACCACCTCCGAGGGGGCGAGACCGAGCTCCGCCAGGACCTCCGTGGAAAACTGAAGGGGCGTGGACGCCGGTGTCTTGAGGTCAACCCCCCGTTGGACGAACCAATCGGTGACACCATGCCGGATCGCCGTGACCTGACTGAGGCGGGTCTGGTACTCCTGCGAGGCCCGGAGCTCCGCCTCGAGAGCCGCGGCGTCCACCACCGCCGCGGGGTCCCGTCCAAACCGGTCGTACACCGCATTCACCAAGTCTTCCAGTTCCTTGGTGGAGGCGGTCCGTCCAAGGCCGGCGCGGTAGACCCATTCCGCCACGGGTAGGAGCTCTTGACGGAGGATCTCGCGGTAGAAGTCCGCCTCGCGCGCATGGAGCTCCGAGAAGGCGCGAGCGGTCTCCTCCTCGATCCGGTCGTGGATCTTGGCCACCTCCGCATCCAGGGCGGCGACGGCGTCCGCGTACTCTGTCTCGAACCGGATCTGGGCCTCACGGACTCGTTGGAGCCCATCGCGGATTTGGTCGAGCGCCTCCCCCTTCTGGCGTCTGCCCGCCTTGCCCTGGAGGTCCATTCCCTCGAGCTCGCGGAGTTGGTTCCGGAGCAGCGTGGCAACGTTCATCAGGTGTCCCCGCGAGGCCGTCGCCTCGGCCTCCCGGGTTTGGTTGAGGGGCTGGGACTTCTCGGCGAGGTCTCGGAGGACCACGGACCGACCGTGGGCCACCTCTTGCTCTAAGACGGCGATCTGTTGCGCGAAGTCCTCGCGGGCCGCCACCATCGTCAGGCGGGTCAAACGCCCCTGGCCGTCGTAGGTGTACCGCGTGAGTTGTCGGCCGGTGGGGTCATAGAGGGCCTCCGGCCGGCCCGCCGACGTGTAGAGGATCGTGGAGCCGTCAATCTGGGTTCTGGCGATGAGGGCGCCTCGCGTATCCGACTCGGTGATCACGGGGAGGGTGGAATCAAAGGCATTGGCGCGGATCGCCTCGACGGCGACGCTGATCTCCGGCTCCGTCGAGGGCTCCAGGGCCTGGACATTGGCCGGCTCATAGGCGGCCGGGTCGAAGCGCGGCGGCACGGAACCGATCCGCGCCAGGGGCTTGGCGGCGCGGGCGACGGTCTCGCGCAGCGCCCGCAAACGGGCGTCCACCTCGCGGGTGGCGTCGTCACGCAGGTCGCCGGGGTTCAAGGTCACCTCGATGTCATGAAAGCGGGTGATCGCGTGGTTAGTGGCGAGGCCGACGGTGCCGTTGACGGTCCGGTTGTCGGTGTAGCTGGCAGTCCAGCGGCCGCCGTCCACCGAGATGAAGTAGTCAGACCCCTGAGCGCGAACCAAGAGGGTATGGGTGGTGTTCGGATCCGGATTGAACCCGTCCAGCCGGGTGAGGATCCGCTCGCCGTGGAGGGGGCCAGCCAGCTCCAGGACCCAGCCAACGCCCCGGTCTGACTGGAAGGATCGGTCCAGGATGCGAACCATCTGGTAGCTCAGCGACCCCTGCCAACGGTACAGGAGGGCCACCTCCTTGGCCGGCCCCGTGAATGACTCGTAGGAGAAGCGGGTGGTCACGGTGTAGTCGGTCCAATTCGTGCCGGTCGTGGCCAGGATGAAGCCTGGGCCGTTGTCGCCGTGGCCACGGGCGCGCAGGTCTCCCCCGCTGACCGACCACCGCTCGGGGAAGGCCTGGAGGGTCCATCCCAGCGAGTTGCCATCCTCGAAGTCATCGCGGAAAGTCAGCTTCTCCAGCGTGTTGGTGGGGCTCCCAGCCGCATCGAGCGCGTAGCGGTAGAGGTACTGCTGGCCGGTGGGGAGGGTCGCCTTCACGTTTTGGGTCTCGCTCAAGGTAGCGGTGGAGCCGGCGACGGCAAGGGTGGCGCCGGCGACCGCGTCCTGCTGGACGGTGACCGACTGCAGTTGGGTCCCATCCGCCAGCGTGGCGGCCACGATCTGGCCGCCGCGGAGCACGAGGCGATCGGCCGCGGAGCCATCGGCCCGGGGGACGAGGGCCTCGGCCGAATCCACGCGGCCCTGGGCGTCCAGCTGGAGGTGGCTTAAGGTCACGTCCCGCTGGCTGTTGAGGGGGATATGGATCTCGGCGAGCTGGTCGTCGCGATAGCGGAGCGTCACGCCGTCTGTGGGGCGGGTGACGGCGATCAACGCCCCGTTCTGGAGCGGCTTGACGGTGCCATCGGGGAGGGTGAGCGTGGCACGCAGGGGCACGTTGTAAGCATCGAGGGTAAAGTCGGAGAGCCGGCGGCGGTCTGGGAGGATGATCTCGTGGAGGCGACCGGACCGGTAGATGAACTCGGTGCCGTCCGCCAGCCGGCGACGGGTCAACGACTGGACGGCGACCTCCTGCCCTGCCGGGTTGTCCAGGATGCGCCGGATGTCCGCGGACAGGCCCCGGACTCGTTCCTCGGCATCCGAAGCCTGTGGAGCAACCTGGCTCAGCCGATCCCGCAGTTGAGCCAGTTGGGCCTCCTGGTCCGACGAGAGATCGCGGCGCGTTTCAACTCGATAGCGAGTCCCATCCGGCTCCTCGATACCGACCAATCGACGGGCAGCATCGTAGCTGCGGATGACACCGTGGGAATCTGTCACGTGGGTCACCGTAGGGAGCACTCCCTGCTCGGGGCCAGCCCCCGCGGCGTATTCGTAGCGGTAGGTCTGGGTTTCGCGGACCTTCCCTTGGTAGGTCAAGATCGTGCGAGCCAGGAAGCGAGCGTTTGGCGGGACGGCGGAGGGATCGGCCAGCAGTGCGTCTGGGCCTGACCATCCCGTGGGATCCTTCGTGTAGTCGTCGGTGGTCACGGCGCCGTCGGCGTCCGTCTGGGAGATCCGCGCGCCGCCGCGGTACCGGTTGATGACGCCGGTCTCAGTGTCGCGGATGGCGGTGATCTCGCCGACGGCGTCGTCGGCCTCATACGTGTAGGTGTAGGCTGGCTCTTTGGCGTCCCCTTCAAAAATCGCGCGTGGGCGGTGATAGGAGTACTCGGTGCGGAGGACTTCGGTCGTGGGGTCAGGGGAGCGGGTACGCGTCTCACGCAATTGCCCGGCCTGGTCGTAGTGGTACGACACCACGACCCCCTCGGCCTGCGTGAGCGTCACCAGGCGGCCGACGTCATAACGCAGGGCGGCGCCGTCGGCCCGCGTGGCTTCCTGCAATGCCCCGACCTGTTCCAGCGACTCTCCCTCGCGGGCCAAGACCAGTTGGGTCATGGTATCGAGTGTGGGAGGCTTGCCGTCCAGCGTGGCGATCCAGTGGGGGGTCGCGGCATCGGGACGATGGCTGCCGTGGGTCAGCGCGTAGCTGAGGCCGTTGGGTAACACCAACCGACTCGGACGACCGCCGGCGTAGGTCACGGTGGTGCCGTCCGGCAGATGCCCCTCCACCGGCTGGCGGTCGGCATAGCGCACGCTGCGGCCGTCGGGGAACGTCACGAGCCCCTTGACCAAGTGGCCGTCGGCGTCGAAGAACGACTGATCCACGAGGCCACCGTTGGGATCGCTGACCGTGGTCCCTTCCGGCACGACGGTGCCATCGGGGAACCGAAACGCCGGCAACTGAATAGCTTTCATCCGCTCGCCTTGCAATGTTACCCCCGCATTGTCCGGCAACGCGAGCGACGCCAACGAACCGAGGGGATCGTAGGCTCTGGCAATGCCGTCACGGGTGACGGTGGTACCGCCGGCGGTGGAGGCGGCCACGGTGGTGAGGACGCCTTTCGGATCGGTCACTTTCATTTCGCCGGAGGTCAGGAACTCCAGCGTGGTGCCGTCGCCTTGGGTGGCTTCGACGAGGGTGGCGCCGTCGCTGGCGTAGACGAGACGGCGGGGGAGGTCAGGGGAATCACCGGCCGTGCGCGTGACAACGATCGTACCGTTCGGACCAGGATCTTCGCGATACTCGATAGCTTTCTGACTCGCATCGAGGAAGTCTACGCGAGAGGGGCGGCCGTCGTGATAGGTCAGCCGACGGCCAGTGGCGTGGAGCTGGACCAACGGCCGCCCCTGAGCATCATAGAGGGTGCTGGTGTCCTGGGTGGTCACGAGGGTGGCGGTCACCTGCCCTGCGGCGTTGAGTCGGTAGGCGTAGGCGACCTGAGAGGGCGTTTGCGCGGCTTCGGGGACGCCATCCGGGAAATACCAGGTGACGGGCCCGTGGTTCGCCTCTTGGCGCCAGAGCGCGGCGCCGCCATCCAGGTACGTCAACGCGCCATCCGGCGTCGTCAGCCACCCGCCGGTGATCTGTGTGCCGTCGGCGCTCAGGGTCGGGGACTCGATCCGGCTGCCGTCGGGCCGCTCCACCATCGCCAGGGTTCCGTTGATGAATGTGTTGACCTGTCCATCCGCGGTGGTCTGGGTCACACGGGGGCCGGCGGGCAACGGCGGAGGCGCGTCCTTGGTCTCCGGCAACGTGCCGGTGCGGGTGACCGGCACTCTGGCCCAACGAGGAGCTGGGCCGCTGTCCTTCTGAACAATGAACTGATGCACGCCGCGGCCCACCCGCCAGATTTCTGGACCGCGGACTTGGCCGTCCACTTTCATCTCAAGCGTGTATGTCTCCTTGTCGGTCTCGAGTGAGGAAATCCGCTCGTAACCGGCCGGAGGTGGAGTCACCACCGGCGGTGGGGGCGGAACGACAACGGGCGGTGGTTGGACGACCGGCGGTGGGGTTGATGGGGGCGTCGTAACCGGCGGCTGAGTCACCGGCGGAGGCTGAATCTGGCTTGGTGGTGGCGATGGAGGTTGGAAATCGATCGGGGGTGAAACAGCTTCGTAGATTTTCTCCTCGCGGCGGAACTTGGCAATAACCCACGTGATGCCCCGGTCGCCAAGGAGTTTGACGGTGATCGTCTTCTCTTTCTCTGGGGGCATCGCTTCTTCGTCGGTCAACTTTTCCGTCACTGTCCCGCCGTTGCGGTTCACCTTCTGGAAAATCTGGACGTGGGTCGCGTTGCCGGAACGCAGGACAAGAGTCACCTCGCTGGTCGTGACCGCCCCGGTGCCGCCGACGGCCACAGCGCCCCAGAGCGGGTCATTGACCGTGAGGGTCATCGACACCTCGCGTACATTGCCTGCCCGGTCTTCGACTTTAGCCGTGACGGTGACCTTTCGGGAGGAGAGCTGTTGACGTTCGGCCTCCGTGGGAAGTGGGAGCTTGAAAGTTCTCGATGCCGAAGTCGTCTCCCGGCTGGGCCAGGACTCTTCTGCGTCGGGCCAGTAGACCTTGGCCACACCACTCAGGGAATCGTGGACGCCCTTCAACTGGAGTTCCACGCTGCCGGCCCCGACCTCTGTTTTCCCATCCTTGGTCGTCAGCGTGGCTTCTCCCGGCGGCTGGGTGTCCAGCACCCAGGTGAACTCGGCCGGCGTGGCATCCACTGCGCCGAAGGCCTCGGCCCTCGCCAGCAGGTGATAGGCCCCATCCGCCTGGCCGTTCCCCGGCAACTCAACAGGGAGCACGCCGTCTTGGCTCTTCCGCCAGTCGCCGTCGGCCGGTGTTCGGTTCGCCGGCCCGTACCAATAGTGGTAGCCGGTGGCGTTACTGGCGTTCACCTGGAAGCGGATCGTGGTCTGGTTGGTGAACCCGCCGTTCGTGACCGCGGGCG
>Ga0155282_1074_pt3 | contig 11061 bp, 10 predicted proteins | sample RifCSPhighO2_02_FD_106250 | JGI IMG/M metagenome (GOLD analysis project Ga0155282, IMG submission 106250) | Omnitrophica WOR_2 bacterium RIFCSPHIGHO2_02_FULL_68_15 | reverse complement strand
GTAGCGCGTCTCGTCGTGCGACATCGCGAACGCCGTCAAATTCAACATGGTTAAGAGGGTTTGTTGTGGGAGCTGAAGGGTGTGCTGCTCGGGGAGTGTAGGGAGTTTTGGGAATTCCTCTGGGGGGAGCCCCATGAGTTTGAAGTGGCTGGTGCCGCACTCCACGACGGTGATATGGTTTTTCTTCACTGTCAATATCACAGGGTGTTGTTGGGGAAGCTCTTTGACAAGATCCCCGAACCGTTTGATGGGGATGGTGGTGGCTCCCGCCTCGTGGATATGGGCGGGGATGGTGGTGGTGACCCCTAATTCAAGATCGGTGCCTGAGAGTTGGATGTGGCCATCTTTGGTTTCGATAAGGGTGTTGGCTAGAATAGGGAGTGTGGACCGGGTGTTGATGGTATTTTGTAGCGCATAGAGCCCTTTCCCTAACACCCCACCATCAAATGTTACTCGCATGACTGCTATTTATCCTTTTTTTGAACAACATCAAAAGCGTACCAGCAGTAGCGTGTTATTGTATCAGAAAACCCACCACAACCCTCACCCCAAACAACCACTTACCACTGTCGAAATCGTGTGGATAACCCCTCGATTATCCACGGAGTGTTTTGGTCAACCGCTCCACCACCCCCCGGACCTCCGGCTGTGTCTTGATCATCCCCTCAATCTTTCCACAGGCATAGAGAACCGTCGAGTGGTCGCGCCCCCCAAACCCTTCCCCGATCGCCGGCAGCGAGGCGTCGGTGAGTTGGCGGGCGAGGTACATGGCGATCTGCCGAGGGTACGCGATTTGTTTGGTGCGGCGCTTGGCCTTCATGTCGGCGAGGCGGATATCGAAATACTCCGCCACCCGCTCTTGGATGACGTCGAGCGACACCCGCTTGGCCTCCTCCAGCACCATGTCCTTTAACACCTCATGGGCCAGCGCGAGCGAGATGGGTTGTCCGACCAGCGACGAGTAGGCCACCACGCGGATCAGCGCCCCCTCCAACTCCCGGATGTTCGAGTGGATCCGTTCGGCGATGAAGGCGGTGACGTCATCGGGGACCGGGGTGTGGTGCCCTTCCGCTTTTTTGCGGAGGATGGCGGTCCGGGTTTCGAGATCGGGGGGCTGGATGTCGGTCACCAGGCCCCACTCGAACCGCGAGACCAGCCGCTCCTCCAGCCCTTTAATTTCTTTCGGGGGCCGGTCGCTGCAGAGCACGATCTGTTTGTGGGCCTCGTAGAGGGCGTTGAAGGTGTGGAAGAATTCCTCCTGCGTGGATTCTTTGCCGGCGATGAAATGCACGTCGTCAATCAGCAGGACATCCACCGTCCGGTACCGCTCCCGGAATTTCACCGTCGAGCGGGTCTGGATCGCCGTGATCAGCTGGTTGGTGAACTGCTCGCTCGAGAGGTAAAGGATCCTGGCGCGCGGATGCTGTCGGAGCGCCAGGTGCCCGATGGCGTGCAGGAGGTGGGTCTTCCCGAGCCCGACCCCGCCGTAGGTAAACAGCGGGTTGTACGCCTTGGCCGGCGCGTTGCCCACTGCGGTCGCCGCCGCATGGGCGAACCGGTTGGAGGGGCCCACGACGAAGGCGTCCATGGTGTATTTCGGGTTGAGCCCCGACTCCACCGGCCGGCCCGCCGGCGGTTTGGCGGGCGATGGCGTTGGAGCCGGTCCGCCCATGGGTTCCTCAGCGGCGGCCGGGGTGCCCAGCACAAACTCCACACTCACCGGCCGGCCCGCGACCTGTTGGAGACACCGGCCGATCACGGCCTCATAGTGGCCCAACAACCAGTCGCGGACAAAGGCGTTGGGGATTTCGACGAGCAGGGTCTGGCCGCGGGCGCCGGGCGACCGGCTCATCCGGAACCAGGCGTCAAACCCCTGCTCTCCCACCTCTCGTCGGATGAGCGCAAGGGCATCAGCCCAGATCGCGGGGGACAATGGAACAATCGGCAGGTTATTCACAAGTTATCCACATATCCACATGACTGAAGGTTAAATCATACTGTAGCGCGTGCCCGAGGAAAACACAAGCGCTTTCCATCTTGACGGGTTGTCCCCCCGCCCGTATAATGCCCGTATGAAACTGACCTTGCGACCCACGTCTCGTCGGAAACGGGCGCGGCGCCACGGATTCCGCCGGCGGATGCGCACGCGCACCGGGCGGGCGGTGTTGAAGCGCCGGCGCCGCAAGGGTCGCCACCTCCTGATCCCCTGACGTCCCTGACATTCCGACGGCCCCAACGGCTCACAACGCCCGCGCAGTTCCGCCGCGTGTATACCCAGGGGCGGAGTCACCGCGGCCGAGGGCTCGACATTCGGGTCCTTCGGGCGTCGGAGGATGAGGCCCCTCGGCCGGCGCGTTTGGGGATCACGATCCGTCGGGCAGTAGTGCGCACCAGCGTCCGCCGCAATCAATGGAAGCGATGGATTCGGGAGGCGTTCCGGCGCCACCCGGCGGCCCGGCCTCCCGGGTGCGACATCGTCGTGAGCGTCCTCCACGACGAGCCCGGCTGGCAGGCCCACGATGTCGCGCAGGCCCTCATCGCGGCGGTGACCACGTCATGCAGACCATCATAGTGTTCGCGCTCCGGTGGTATCAAGGATTCAGCCGGCGGTACCTGCCGGCCAGCTGCCGGTATTGGCCCTCCTGCTCGCAGTACGCGATGGGGGCCGTGCAGGCGCACGGCGCGGCCCGAGGGGTTTGGCTGGCGGGCCGGCGGCTCGTCCGGTGCCACCCCTTCTCGGCCGGCGGCATAGACCCAGTCCCAGAAAGGTCCTGATGCATCACGACGATCCTGGTATTGAGCGGCGTCTCCTCCTAGCGTTCGGACTGGCCATGCTCATCTTGGCCGGCTGGCCTTCGTTGGCCCGCCAGATGGGGTGGATCCCAGACGATCCATCGCCTGCACAAGTTGTCCAACAGCCCCAAGCTAAACCTCAAGAAATCACAATTTCTGGGGTTGAAACTCCACAAATACCCATTAAAGAGCTTATTTCAAGGGTTGAATCCACCACTTCGTCACAATTGGGATTTTCAGAGAACAGCGCCAGCATCACCGAGCTCAAAATACAGACCCCCACCTACCAGGTTGACCCGGCCGAGCTGACCTTATTGACCGGTCACGAAGGCCCTGGCCCGGGGGCGGTGGCCTGGACGACGCGCGAGGATGGGGCGGTCATGGCCTGGGACCGCTGGGGGGTGGTGGCCGGTCCCCCGGGATCTCAGGAGGTCGTCTATCGCGGCGAGTTGGCGCCCGGCGTCACCGCCGAGTCGCGCTGCGACCTGCACGCCCGGGCGCAGAACGTGTTCACCTGGACCGTGTCGGTCGCCAACCGGTCGTCCGTGCCCTATCCCGTCCAGCCGAAGGTGCTGGCCGGCCGCTCCCTCCACGATCCGTTGGAGCACGGCCGGTACCGGCTCCTGCGGGCCTCGGTCGCCGACAAAATCCAGACCCTGACGCTGAAGACTGGGATCGCGTCGCGGCGGCTCGAGGGCGCGGTGGGCTGGGTCACCGCGCAGACGAAATACTACACGACGATCGTCCAACCCAAAACCCCGGCCTCGGCCCTCGTCGTGACGCGGGACGCCGCCGGACAGCCGCAGGGGTGGCTCGAATGGCCGGCGGTGATGGTGCCGCCCGGCGAGACGCGCGCCTGGACGTTCAAGGGCTACGCGGGGCCGCTGGACTACCGGTTCCTCGACGCCCTGCAGTTGGACCACGCCGCCTCGCTGGGGGCGTTCACGACGATCACCCGGCTCCTGCAAACGGCGCTCAACTGGCTGACCGGGGTGTTCCACAGCTACGGGACGGCCATCGTCGTCCTGACGCTCCTCTTAGGCCTCCTGTTCTCCCCGCTGACCTTCACGAGTCTCAAGACGATGAAAAAGATGGAGCTCCTCCAGCCGGAGCTCAAGCAGCTGCAGGAGCGGTACAAGAAGGACCCGAAGCGGATCAACGAAGAGGCCATGAAACTGTACAAACAGCACCGGGTGAATCCGCTCGGCGGTTGTCTGCCGCTCCTGCTGCAGATGCCGCTGTTCATCGCGCTCTACCAGGTGCTCGGCCGCTCGCCGGAACTGCGCGGCGCCCATTTCCTGCTCATCAAGGACCTGGCGGCGCCCGACGCGCTGCTGCCCCTGCCGGCCACTCTGCCGCTGGTCGGCTCCGCGCTGAACGTGCTCCCGCTGGCGATGGGGGCGATGATGTTCCTGCAGCAGCGGATGTCGTCGAAAGGCAAGGTCTTGACCGACGAACAGCGGGTCCAACAGCAAGTCTTCAAATTCATGCCGCTCCTCTTCGGCGCGATGTTCTACGCCCTGCCGTCGGGCCTGGTCCTCTACTGGTTCCTCAACACGACCTTCACCGTCGTGCAGCAGCACCTCGTCCTCCGGAAGCTGACATGACCCCGCCGGCCAAGCGCGGGACGCCGCCGCGGGCCGTGGAAGCCGAAGGGGCCACGGTCCAGCGGGCGCTCGCGAAGGCCCTGCAGGCGCTCGGCGCCCGCCGCGACCAGGTGACCGTGAAAATCCTCGCGGAAGAGGAAGGCGGGCTCTTTGGCATGAAAGGAACCTCGCCGGCGAAGGTCCGCGTCACCCTCAAGTGTACGTCTACGAGCGATCGTACGACGTAATCGTCGTCGGGGCCGGGCACGCCGGCTGCGAGGCGGCGCTCGCCGCCGCCCGGCTCGGCGCCGAGACCCTCCTGCTCACCCTCAACCTCGACACGATCGCCCAGATGTCGTGCAACCCCGCCATCGGCGGCACCGCCAAGGGCCATCTCGTCCGGGAGCTCGACGCCTTGGGCGGCGAGATGGCGAAGGCGACCGACGCCACCGGCCTGCAGTTTAAGATGCTGAACACGGCGCGCGGGCCGGCCGTCTGGGCCCCGCGCGCCCAATGCGACAAGAAGCAGTACCAGTTCCTGATGAAGCGGATCCTCGAGGGGACGCCGCGGCTCGACGTGAAACAGCAGGCGACCGAGGCGCTGGTCGTCGAGGAAGGCCGCGTCGTCGGCGTGGACACCCAGCAGGGAGTCCGCTTCCTCGCCGGCGCCGTCATCCTCACCACCGGGACCTTCCTGCAGGGGCTCATCCACATCGGGGAGACGCAGATGCGCGGCGGGCGGTTCGCCGAGGCGGCAGCGATGGGGCTCTCGGGGAGTCTCGCGGCGCACGGGATCGCCCTCGCGCGTTTTAAGACCGGCACCCCGCCGCGGCTGGCCGGCCCGACGATCCGGTACGACGCGCTCGAGGTCCAGCCGGGGGACGAGCCGCCGAGCCCATTCTCCTACTCCACGACGTCGCTGACCGTCGAACAGCTCCCCTGTTGGATCACCTACACGACGGAGCAGACCCACGACATCATCCGCCGCAACCTCCACCGCTCGCCGCTCTACGCCGGCCGCATCCAAGGGGTCGGCCCGCGCTACTGCCCCTCCATCGAAGACAAGGTGGTGAAGTTCGCCGACAAACCGCGGCACCAGCTGTTCCTCGAGCCGGAAGGCCGGCAGACGCTGGAGGTGTACGTCAACGGCATCTCGACGAGCCTCCCGCCGGAAGTCCAGGTGGCGGCCCTGCGCACCATCCCGGGGCTCGAGCGGGCGGAGATCGTCCGCTTCGGCTACGCCATCGAGTACGACTACGCCCCGCCGACGCAGTTGAAGCCGTCGCTCGAGACGAAACGGATCCCCCGCCTCTATCTCGCCGGGCAGATCAACGGCACCTCCGGCTACGAGGAGGCGGCCGCGCAGGGGTTGATGGCCGGGATCAACGCGGTGCGGCAGCTGCGGGGCGAGCCGCCGGTCATCCTCGGCCGGGACCAGGCCTACCTCGGCGTATTGATTGATGATCTTGTCACGAAAGGGGTCACCGAGCCGTACCGGATGTTCACCTCGCGCGCGGAGCATCGGCTCCTCCTGCGCCAGGACAACGCCGACCTTCGGCTGATGGCGCTCGGCCACGCGATCGGGCTAATCGGCGCCGACCAGGCGGCCCGCCTGCGGCAAAAGCGGGCGCTCATTGACGAAGAGCTCGCGCGGGTCCGCGCGACGTGCGCCGACGGGGTCCCACTGGCGACTCTCCTGGCGCGGCCGGGCCTGCACTACGCCGATCTGCCGCCCCGCCAACGCCGCGATGACCTGCCGGCCGACGTACTCCAGCAGGTGGAGATCGCCGCCAAGTACGACGGCTACATCACTCGGTCGGTCGCCCAGGCGGCCCGCCTGGCGAAATGGGAGACCCGCCGCATCCCGGATGACGTCGAGTACGCGGCGATCCCCGCCCTGCGCCGCGAGGCCCACGAGCGGCTGGCGGCGATCCGCCCCGCCTCCCTCGGCCAGGCCGCCCGCATCCCGGGACTGACCCCGTGCGACATCAGCCAGCTCGCCGTCTACCTCGAAGGCCGCTCGAGAGCAGCCCCCGCTCAAGACCCTGGTAGTGGGTCAATTTGACGCTCGGTAAGGCCACTTCGTACCACTTTTGACCACTTTCTAGCCATGAAAAGACTTGACGTAATGGTACGTCCCGCATAGAATCCATCCAGCTATGCCTCACTCCCTCGCACTCCGCGAGACTCTCAGGGAAACTGTGATCGCCTCCAAAGGGCGTCCTTTTTATGATCGCTTGGACAAGGATGTCAAAAAAGAGATCACAGACATTGACAATTTAAGGAGGTGGAGCGAGAAGAAAAAAATATCTTTCCAAGATCCAATCCCCGCCTAATGGTGTATTACCTCTTCGATACGTCCGCCCTCATTGAACGATACTTCAATCACTACAAAGCAGTTCTTGATCCCATGTATCTCCAGAAAATCTCGAAAGAGGCATTCTTCTACTTCCCCAATATGTGTGTTGTCGAGGTGTTCAACACCTTCGCCAAGAAGTTTTATCGGCGAAAGGAGATTAAGGCCGGAGAATATAAAAATTTATGCGATACCTTCAAGGGGCACATTCGAAATGGAAAACTTTTGTATCCCTACAATCTCTATCGTTACCATAATCAGAATGCGGATCTCATATATGAGACAGAACACACCCTAGAACCGCTCAACCCAGAGTCATCTCGACCAAGAATTGCGTACGGCAAATGTTGGTTGAGTAGCGTGGACATTCTGATTATTGCGATGGGGATGGAATTACAAAAGATTCACGGCAAGAACGTTTACATCGTTACCAATGACGAGCGGTTAGCCGCCGTCTCGAACGCTAAACCAGACCTATTTGCTCCTGCCATCTATCTCAGGACAGCTACCACCCAAAGCCTGCCCCACCCGTAAAGACCTCTTGCGTTTGGTTGATGATATGGCATACTAGGTGCATGCCTAAGCGGTCAAGGAGCCACGACCTGAACCAACTCGCCGCCTCAATGGTCCAAGAGGCCACGAAAGAGAAGAATCCCCACGCCGTAGCTCTCGGACGCCTCGGTGGGCTTAAGGGCGGAAAAATGAGAGCGGCAAAGCTTTCTGCAACAGAACGTCGTTTGATTGCTAAAAAAGCTGCCCAAATAAGGTGGAAAGCTTATGCGAGGTCTAAATCCTCGTGACTGATAGTACCTGATTTTATTCCTTGCATAAGGATGTATGGTTGAAGCAGGGCATCTCTAAACTTATACCTGAAATTCCTTCTCGTACCCGATTTAAATAAGACTGCACGGTCAAGCGAGGAAAGTTTGTTTAGGGTAGGCAGGAAATTCTCAATTCCATAGTCAGGTTTGCCTGTAATTTTTCTAAATGGGAGGCGTACATCTACGGCCGCAAAAGTACCCAGCCCATCCTTTCTTGCTAGTGCACAGGCCAGTAGAACCTCTTTGAATAAATTAGCTCGTGGACTAGAAATCGCTTTGGTATAGCTACTTTTGACCGAATGACTTGCTTGGTCAAGGCAACGATCAATAGCTCCGTTCACATGTTGCGAACGCACGTTTCGCTTTAGTTCGTCTATAGCAAGAAGCGCTGAGTGTTTTCCTAGTGTATGCACGTAATTTGGAAGCCCCTGCGCCATCTTAAGTATTTTTTCTATCGCCTCGTCCTCGATTCCCATCCCGATCGTCTCCAAGCCATTATCTATAAGGATCTGTTTTGCTTCACCACGATTCATTCTGGGCATATGGATTTGAATAAGGTTGCGTCCGGCTAGCTGGTGTTCTTCGATTAACTCATCAATATTATCAGCAACTCCGACTAGAAAAATCGTGGAGGTGATGGCGTTGTTAGAAAGGGTTTTGATTGTTTCTGCGAATAGAAGCCTGCATTTTTTATTCTTGATTATATTGAACTCGTCAAAAATCAGGACAACTAGAGTATTGGATGAAATAGAGGTGAGCTGTTTCAGGATGATATGAGGCGCGATGTCTATTTTCCCGATTACTTCCGAGATCGTTTTTCTTTCGCCCCCGTCTTCTTCGGAACCCAGCGTAATATCGGAAAAGATTTTTCTCCAAACCGAATCAAACGTATCGTCAGAAGAACAATCGATTTTACACACGAGGATGTCTTGTTCCAGCACTTCCGGTTGAGCAAAGTCATTCAAGACCGAAGCAAGAGAAGTCTTCCCTACCCCTGGCTCCCCAAAAATAATGACGTGCTGTCCAGGATTAAAGATAGCTCCCAATGCTTCAGCTAATTGAGGCGTTCTTCCTGCGAACAAGTCCTTTCTTGTGATCGGCAGAGTGGTATAGACCCTTGGAATTCTTGTTAGGAAAATACCTTGCTCTTCTCTTGTGATCTCGTCCGGTTCTTTTATCATTGTCAGCCCCTAGGCCCCATATAACTTATACGCATAGTAATTCCTTATTGGACTTAGTATAGGTACGCCATATAGACATTGCAAGATATTACTTGACAATGCATGATCGCTCAAGCATAATAGGCACCATGAACACACTCGACCGTATCCGCCAAGCCGCCGTGATTGCCGCGCTCATCGAGGGCAACTCCATCCGCGCTACCTGTCGCATGACCGGGGTGGCGAAGGGCACCGTCCTCTCCCTCCTGGCGCGGGTCGGGCGTCGGGATTGGTACACTGGCTGGGATTTCCTCAAAGACTTGGCCAGCCGCATGGCCGGGCGCGTCCAGATCACGACGGACGGCCACCGGGCCTATCGGTACACGGTGCCAGAGGCCTTTGGGAGCCAAGCGGACTTCGCCATCCTGCACAAGCTCTACGGGAGTAGTCTGGAAGGCGAACGGCGCTACAGCCCACCACATTGTCTGGGGGCGCACCCGCATGCCGTGGCGGGGAACCCCGACCCGAAGCATATCTCCACCAGCTTCATCGAACGGCAGAACTTGACCATGCGGATGAGCATGCGGCGGTCGCCCTGCACTTCATGGCCTACAACTTCTGCCACGTCCATCAGACGTTGAAGCAGACCCCGGCGATGGCGGCTGGCGTGGCAGATCGGGTGTGGATGGTTCAGGACATTCTGAGTTTGCTGGAATCAAATTGACCCACTACGGGTCGCGCCAATCTTCAGAGACTGATGAATGCGGTCAAACAATCGCGAGCTGAACTAGTTCGGCTCACGCAAGGCGCATAGTCCTATCAGATACTTCCCCCACCATAATTCTCGTTGCACAATGCTCACGCCTGCGTTAGTATGGTGCCGTGGCGGACAAATTGTTGCACGGGAATCCTGTTGTAGCTGAAACATATCCCCTCTCGAAACAACCACTCGACCCCTGGTACGTAACCGGATTCTGCGACGGAGAAGCCGCGTTTACTTACAGCCTGCAGGCCAGCAGCCAAGGCCTCTCGCTCTATTTTAGTCTGAAGCTCCACGATCGAGACCGCCCACTCCTCAAAAGGATTCAAGCATATTTTGAAGGCGTCGGACAAATCTACTCGGCCAAAGATCCTCGGCCGAACGCCGGCCCGAGAGCATACTACAGGGTTTCCCAACTCGATGAATTGCAGGTGATCGCCCGCCACTTTGATCAATATCCCCTCTGGGGATGGAAGGCCAAGGGCTATTCAATTTGGCGGAGGATGCTGCAGCTCAAATATGACCATTACGGACACCCCCCTCACGATGAGCTGATCGAATTGGCTCACCAACTGTCTCGACACACCAGGAGCAATGCGACCTCGTGGCTACGGAAGGCTGATGACCACAGTATAGCCGCTCGGGGTATTCACGGGAAACATGTTCCAACTACAACAGTATCTCACGGGACGTTATGAGCCGGGTCGTCGCGGTTGGGAACCAAAAAGGGGGCGTCGGGAAGACGACGACAGTCGTCAACCTGGCCGCCGCGGTCGCCCAGCGAGGGCCCCGCGTGCTCGTCGTGGATCTCGACCCGCAGGCCAACGCGACGAGCGGGCTCGGCGTGGACAAACGGGCCGTCCATCCCTCGGTGTACGAGGGTTTGCTGCAGCACGTCCCTTTGACCGAGCTCGTCCGCCCGACGGAGATTCCCAACCTCTCGCTCATCCCCTCCCACGCCTCGCTGAGCGGCGCCGAGGTGGAGCTGGCCCAGCACACCGAGCGGGAATACCAGCTTCGGCACGCCCTCGCCCCCCTGCGAGACCAATTCGACTGGATCTTCTTCGATTGTCCCCCCTCACTCGGGTTTCTGACCCTCAACGCCTTGGTGGCCGCCGACAGCGTCCTGATCCCCTTGCAGTGCGAATACTACGCCCTGGAGGGGCTGACCCAGTTAGTCGAGGTGCTCCGACAGGTCCAGCGAGGGCTCAACCCCCACCTGGAGATCCAGGGGGTGGTCCTCACGATGGCCGACCAGCGAACGCGGCTGACCGGCGATGTCATCCGCGAGGTCCGGGAATTCTTCAAGGAGAAGGTCTATCAGACCATGATCCCTCGGTCGGTCCGGCTGAGCGAGGCCCCCAGCTATGGGAAGCCCGTGTCGCTCTATGCGCCCACCTCAATCGGAGCGGAACGGTATGCCGCATTGGCTGGAGAGTTATTGGGAGCGAGTATCCCAGAAATATCATCTCCTGAATAGAAAAGTGGAGGAATTACCCCATGGATAAGCCAGGTGGGTTAGGTCGTGGACTGAGGGCGCTGATCCCAGAACCTGAGGCCGTAGAGGTCTCGGGGATCTCTACGC
>Ga0155282_1009_pt1 | contig 11523 bp, 10 predicted proteins | sample RifCSPhighO2_02_FD_106250 | JGI IMG/M metagenome (GOLD analysis project Ga0155282, IMG submission 106250) | Omnitrophica WOR_2 bacterium RIFCSPHIGHO2_02_FULL_68_15 | reverse complement strand
CGCGCCAGCCGCTCGTCATCACCAAGGCGAAGGGCAGCCGCGTGTGGGACGTGGAGGGCCGCGAGTACCTCGACCTCTTTCCGGGGTGGGGGGTGAGCGGCCTCGGGTACAACCATCCGTGGGTGATGACGGCGCTGCGTGGGCAGTCCCGGCGGATCATCCATGTCTCGAACAACTACTACCATCCGCTCCAGGCTCAGGCGGCGAAGAAGCTCATCCAGGCCTCCTTCGAGGGGAAGGTCTTTTTCTCCAACAGCGGGGCCGAAGCGGTGGAGACCGCGGTGAAGCTCGCCCGCCGGTGGGGTAGCTCCGGCGGGCGCCATGAGATCATCGTCATGCGGCAGTCGTTCCACGGACGCACGATGGCGGCGTTGAGCGCCACCGGCCAGCCGAAGCACCAGCAGGGCTTCGAGCCGCTCGTGCCGGGTTTCGTCGCAGTGCCGTATAACGATCTGGAGGCGGTGCGCGCGGCGCTCACTCCGAAGACGGGCGCCGTGCTGGTGGAGCCGATTCAGGGCGAGGGGGGCGTGCACGTCGGCACCGACGAGTTTTTGCGGGGCCTGCGCCGGCTGTGCGACGAGCACCGGCTCCTCCTGATCTTCGACGAGGTCCAGACCGGCATCGGGCGGACCGGCCGGTGGTTCGGCTACCAGCACAGCGGGGCCGTGCCGGACGTGATGCTGCTGGCCAAGGCGCTGGGCGGCGGATTCCCCATCGGCGCGGTCATTGCCAAGCCTGAGGTGGCGGCGTTGCTGCCGCCGGGCACGCACGCGACGACCTACGGAGGCAGTCCGCTGGGCTGCGCCGGCATTCTCGCCGTGTGTGAAGCCATCGAGAAACAGAAACTGCTGGAGCGCGTCAACGCGCTCAGCGCCTGGCTGTTCAAGCGGTTGGAGGACCTGCAGCGGCGGCTGCCGATCATCCGCGAGGTCCGGGGCCGGGGGTTCATGGTGGGCATTGAGCTGACGGTGGATGGCCGCCCCATCGCCGATGAGTGCCGGGCCAAGGGGCTGCTGCTCAACTGCACGCAGGAGCGGGTCCTTCGGCTGCTGCCGGCCATGACGATCACGAAGGCGCAGCTGGAGCGGGCGGTGGCGATCCTGGAGGCGATTCTCCGGGAGCAGGCCGCCACGAAGGCCTGACGGATGAGCCGGCACTTTTTGACCATTCCTGACGTCAGCGCCGGCGAATTGCAAATACTCGTCCGGCGCGCAAGGGCGTTCAAGCGCAATCGCGCGCTCGGCCGCCGGCTGCTGGCCGGCCGCACGGTGGCGCTCGTTTTTCAGAAGCCGTCGATGCGCACGCGGGTCGCGTTCGAGGTGGCGGTGCTCGAGCTCGGCGGCTCGGTCGTCTACCTCGGCCAGGACGATATCCAGCTCGGCAAGCGGGAACCGGTCAAGGACGTGGCGCGCGTCCTCTCCGGCTACGTGGACGGCATCGTGGTGCGGACGTTCGCGCACCAGGACGCGGAGGAGTTCGCCGCGTACGCGCGCGTCCCGGTCATCAACGGCCTCTCGGACTCGGTGCACCCGTGCCAGGCGCTGGCCGACCTGGTCACGATGGAGGAGCACGCTGGGCGGCTGCGGGGGCTGCGCGCGGCCTACGTCGGGGACGGCAACAACGTCCTGCACTCGCTGGCGCAGGGCTGCGCGATGCTCGGCATCCACCTCGCCGTGGCCACACCGGAGCGCTACCGGCCGGACGATGCCATCTGGCGCGACGCGCTCCGGCGCGCGAAGGCGGGCGGTGCGACGCTGACCTGGGGGAGCGACCCCCGGACGGCGGTGCGCGGGGCGCGGATCGTCTACACGGACGTGTGGGTGAGCATGGGACAGGAAGCGGAGCGGCCTGCGCGCCTGGCGGCTTTCCGCGGCTACCAGCTCAACGATGCGCTGCTGCGGCAGGCATCACCCGGCTGCCGGGTGATGCATTGCCTGCCCGCCCACCGGGGGGAAGAGATCACGGACGCGCTGATGGAGAGCCGCCGGTCGCTGATTTTCCAGCAGGCGGAGAACCGGCTCCATGCGCACAAAGCGATCCTCGAGCTCTTCTTCAAGAAAGGAAAAACGTGATGGATGTTACTAGCGGGATTTTCGATTGATGAAAACTGTCATTCTGGCATATTCAGGCGGTCTCGACACCTCGGTCTGCGTGAAATGGCTGGTTGAGCGCGGGTGGCGCGTGATTGCGTTCATGGCCAACGTCGGCCAGGGCGACCCCTCGGCGGCGGCGATCCGGCGCGCGAAGGCGGCTGGTGCTGCCCGGGTCATCGTGCGGGACCTCCGGCGGGAGTTCCTGACCGACTACTGCTGGCCCGCGCTGAAGGCGCACGCGGTCTACGAAGGCGAGTACCTGCTGGCCACCGCACTCTCGCGTCCGCTCATCGCCGCCCACCTCGTGGACGTGGCGCACCGGACGGGCGCTTCGGCCGTCGCGCACGGCTGCACGGGCAAAGGCAATGACCAAGTCCGCTTCGAGGTGACGGCGCGGATCCTCGATCCCTCGCTGGCGATCGTCGCACCGGTCCGGGAGTGGGAGTTCCGCTCGCGCGAAGAGGAGATCGAATACGCGCGGCGCCACCGCATCCCCATCGACGTGACGAAAAAGAGCCCCTACAGCATCGACCAGAACTTGTGGGGCACGAGCATCGAGTCGGGCGTCTTGGAGAACCCGTGGACCGAGCCGCCGGCGGACACGTACCGGTCCATCCGCTCACCGTCGCGCGCGGCTTCGAGGCCGGCGCGCATCACGGTCGGCTTCGCGCGGGGCGAGCCGGCGCATCTCAACGGACGAACGCTTGCGCCCGTAACACTCGTCGAGCGGCTCGCGGCACTCGGTGCGGCGCACGGCATCGGCCGCTCCGACATGATCGAGAGCCGTATCGTCGGCATCAAGTCGCGGGAGGTCTATGAGGCGCCCGCGGCGTCGATCCTGCTCGCCGCGCACCGGGAGCTGGAGCGGCTGGTCCTGGACCGGGAGCTCCTGCGGTTCAAGCAGGGCGTTGCGGCATCCTACGCCGGGCTCGTCTACGCCGGCCTGTGGCGGACGCCGCTCAAGGCCGCCCTCGATGCGTTTGTGAACGAGACCCAGCGGCGCATGACGGGAGAGGTGCGGTTAGCGCTCTATAAAGGGAGCTGTCGCGTGGTCGGCCGCCGCTCGCCGCACGGGCTCTACCGCGAGCGGCTGGCGACCTACTCGGCGAAGGACCAGTTCGACCGCGGCGCTGCGGCGGGATTCATCAAGCTGTTCGGGCTGCCCTATGAAAAACGTTGAAGGCTCAGGGCTCTGGGCTCCGGGCAACTGCCCCCAGCCCCGAGCCCCCAGCCCCGAGCCAAAGGTGTCCCATGGCGTCTAAGTTATGGGGAGGACGGTTCAGCAAAGCGACGGATCCGCTCGTCGAGCGGTTCACGTCCAGCATCGGCGTAGACCACCGCCTGGCGCGCTACGACGTGGCGGGCTCCATCGCGCACGCCAAGATGCTCGGCCGCTGCGGCATCATCCCGGCCCGCACCAGCCGCCGGATCGTCGCGGGCCTGTCGCGGATCCTGCGGAAGATCGAATCGGGCCGGTGGCGGCCCGACCCCTCGGCGGAGGACGTCCACACCCAGATCCAACAGCAGCTCGAGCGGCTCATTGGCAAGCCGGCGCGCGCGCTGCACACCGCGCGCAGCCGGAACGACCAGGCCGCGCTTGACCTGCGGCTCTACTGCCGGGATGCGGTGGCGTACCTGCAGGGGGCGATCCGCGGCGCGCAGCGCTCACTCGTCGGGATGGGCCGGCGCTACCGCGCGGCGGTGATCCCCGGCTACACGCACCTGCAGCGGGCCCAGCCGGTTCTGCTGGCGCACCACCTCCTGGCCTACGTGGAGATGCTCGAGCGGGACGCGGAGCGCCTGGACGATGCGCGCAAGCGGATCGAGGTCTTGCCGCTGGGCAGCGCGGCGCTGGCGGGAACCACCTTGCCCATCGACCGGCGCTACGTGGCATCGCTCCTGGGCTTCCCGCGCGTGGCCGCCAACAGCATGGACGCGGTCTCGGACCGCGACTTCGCGCTGGAGCTGGTGTCGGTGCTGGCGGCGCTCGGCGTGCATCTCTCGCGCCTCGCGGAGGACCTCATTCTCTGGGCGACGGACGAGTTCGGGATCCTCGAGCTCGATGACGCCTACGCCACCGGCTCGAGCCTCATGCCGCAAAAGAAAAACCCGGATGTCCTGGAGCTGATCCGGGGGCAGGCCGGCCTCGTCATCGGCCAGCTCACGGCGTTTTTGACGGTGCTGAAGGGGCTGCCGTTGTCGTATAATCGAGATCTACAGTGGGACAAGCGGTGCGTCTTCAGCGCCGTCGACGCGAGCCTCGACGCGCTCGCCGTCCTGGCCGGGCTGCTCCGCGCCGCGCGGGTCCGGACCGATCGGCTCTCAGGGCTGCTGGCCAATGATGCGCTGTGCGCGACGGACCTGGCCGAGTACCTGGTCGGGCGGGGCGCAGCCTTCGCCGATGCGCACCTGGCGGTGGGCCGCCTGGTGGCCGACGCGGAGCAGCAAGACCGCATGCTGCGCGACTTCACGCTGGACGAGTTGAGGACGTACTCGAGCCGGTTCGGGCGGGACACGCTCGCCCTGCTGGACCCGCGCCGCTCTCCGGCGCGCAAGCGGAGCGCCGGGAGCACCAACCCGGCTCAGGTGAACCGCTCACTGGCGCGCTGGCACGGTCGCCTGAAAGAGAAAAAGCGGCAAGGGTGATTTCGCGGATTAAAAAGCGGATTCTGCGGATTGAATCTGCGTAATCTGCTTTTGAAATCCGCGTAATCATCGTATTGCATGGGGTCTTGGTAGGCAGATGTATTATCCACACGACTTCCACCGCGTGAAGGGCGAGCTCTACTGCGAGCGGGTGCCGGTGTCGCGCATCGCCGCCGCGGTCGGCACGCCGGTCTATATCTACAGCTATAAGACGCTGGTGGACCACTTCCACAAGTTGGAGCAGGCGTTCCGGACGGTGCGTCCGCTCATCTGTTTTTCGGTCAAGGCGAACGGGAACCTCGCGATCCTGCGTCTGCTGGTGCGCTCCGGAGCCGGGCTCGACATCGTCTCGGGCGGAGAGCTCTACAAGGCGCTGCGCGCCGGCTGTCCGCCCTCGCGCGTCGTGTTCGCGAGCGTGGGCAAGCGGCCGGAGGAGATCCGGGAGGCGCTGTGCCGGCGCATCTTCTGCTTCAACGTCGAGTCGGCGCCGGAGCTGGAGGCGATCGATGCGGCATCACGCCGGCTCAAGACCGTCGCCCGGGTTGCGCTGCGGCTCAACCCCGATGTGGAAGCGCGCACCCACCGGTACATCACGACGGGGGTGGCGGAGAGCAAGTTCGGGATCGACCCGCGCACGGCGCTCCAGCTCCTGCGGCGGCACGCCTCGTTCGCCGGCGTGCGCCTGATCGGGATCCACCTGCACATCGGCTCCCAGATCACCCGTTCGCAGCCGTTCGTCCAGGCGATCCGCCGCGCCGCGGCGGTCATCGAGCGGGGGCGGCGGTTCGGCGCGCCGCTGGAGTGGCTGAATCTTGGCGGCGGGCTGGGCATCATCTATAAAGACGAGCGGCCGCAGACGCCGCAGCAGTTCGCGCGGGCCGTGCTGCCCATTCTCAGGCCGCTGCGCGTGCGCCTGATCCTGGAGCCGGGGCGCTTCATCGTCGGCAACGCCGGCATCCTCCTCACGGAGGTGCTCTATGTCAAGCGCTCCCGCGGCAAGCGGTTTGCGGTGGTCGATGCCGGGATGAACGACCTGGTCCGCCCGGCGCTCTACGGCGCCTACCACGAGGTGATCCCGGCCCGTCCGGCGGTGGGTGCAGCGAGCGGCCGCGTCCGCTACGACGTGGTGGGGCCGGTCTGCGAGAGCGCCGATGTGCTGGCCCGCAACCGCCGGCTCGGGGCCATCCGCTCCGGGCAGCTGCTCGCGGTGCTGGGGGCGGGCGCGTACGGCTCCACGATGGCCTCGAACTACAACGGCCGCGTGCGGTCGGCCGAGGTCCTCGTGCGGGGCTCGAAGTGGGCCGTGATCCGGACGCGCGAGACGATGCAGGACCTCGTGAGGCACGATGTGGTCCCAACAGCGATGCTGCGATGAAAATGGACCGGATACCTTACGTCAAGTTGGTTGGGGCGGGCAATGACTTCGTGCTGGTGGATGCGCTCCAGGGCGCGCCGACGAAGGGCACCGACTGGGCCGCGTTGGCCAGAGGGCTCTGCGATCCGAGGCGCGGGGAAGGGACCGACGGCCTCCTGGTCCTCGGCCCGTCCCGCCGGGCGGATGTCCGGATGCGGGTGTTCAATCCGGACGGCAGCGAGCCGGCCATGTGCGGCAACGGCATCCGGTGCCTGGCGTGGTACGCTCACAAGAGCCGGGCGGCCGGCGCGTCAATGACGATTGAGACGGGTGCCGGCGTCAAGCGCGCCCGCATCCGCGGGGCCCACCGCGTGCGGGTGGACATGGGAATACCCGTCTTCCGCCGCCGGTTCGATGGGTTCTTCCGCGAGCGGGGACGGCCGGTGGACGCCGACCTGATCGACGCGGGCGTGCCGCACCTCGTGTGCTGGGTGCGGGACGTGTCGCGCGTGCCAGTCGGCCCACTCGGCCGCCGGCTGCGCCAGGATCGGCGGCTCGGGCGTGCCGGCGCGAACGTGGACTTCGCGCGGGTCGTGGCCTCGCGCGCCGGACGATCGACGCTGACGATGCGGACGTACGAGCGCGGCGTCGAGGGTGAAACGCAGGCCTGCGGCACCGGCTCGGTGGCCGCCGCCGCGGCATTCGCCCGCCGCGCGCTGCGGGATGGGGTACGGCGCCGGCGGTTCACGGTAGCGGTGCGCGTCCCCGGCGGGGTGCTGCGGGTGGAGCTGACCGCGCGGCGCAGCACCGTCGGCCGGACGGCGTTCGGCCCGGCGTTCCTGGAGGGAGAGGTGCTTCCGGTCTCCACCGGCGCGCACCGACTCAATGGGAGGAGCGCTCGATGACCCCACCACCTGTGTGTTGGCCGCAGGCCGGTCGCCGGGCTAACGGTGATATCTTGGTGAATGGCCCGGCGACCCGCGTCGCCTTCGGCGACGCCACACAGGTGGTGGGATGATCCCACCACCTGCGCGCCCATCCCGCCGTGGCGGGATGGAGTGCGTACCGAGCAAGAGATCAATGGTCCTAGAACAACATAGCCAGGTGTTGGCGAGTCACGACGCACGGGCTGCCTGCGGCAGCCCCGCACAGGTGGTGGGATGATGACGTTTGGCGGCTCCATGGTGGCGCTGGTGACACCGTTCCGCGACGGCGAGATCGATGAGGCCGCACTCGCGCGGCTCATCGACCTGCACGTCGAGAGCGGCACGGCGGCACTCGTGCCGTGCGGCACGACGGGCGAGTCGGCCACGCTCTCCCATGAGGAGCACGACCGGGTCATTGAGCTCACCGTCCAGGCGGCGCGGGGCCGCATCCCCGTCATCGCCGGCACCGGTTCCAACAGCACCCGGGAGGCGGTCCGCCTCACGCGCCATGCCAAGGTGGCCGGGGCCGACGCGGCGCTGCTCATTTCGCCCTACTACAACAAGCCGACTCAGCGGGGGCTCTACCTCCACTTCAAGGCGGTGGCGGAGGCGGTGGACCTGCCCATCGTGATCTACAACATCGCCTCGCGCACGGCGGTCAACATCGAACCCGAGACGTTCGCGCAGCTGGCCGCCGTCAAGAACATCGTGGCGGTCAAGGAGTCGAGCGGCAGCTTGGAGCAGATGAGCCGGATCCTCCAGGCGACACAGGGCAGGCTCACGCTGCTCTCCGGCGACGACGCCCTCACGCTGCCGGTCCTGGCGATCGGCGGGACCGGCGTCATTTCCGTCGCGGCCAACCTCGTGCCGCGCGACACGGCGGCGATGGTGCGCGCCTTCCAGGCGGGGCGGCAGGCGGAAGCGCTCGACTGGCACCGGAAGCTCCTGCCGCTCATCCGCGCCCTCTTCCTCGAGACGAACCCCATTCCGGTCAAGACGGCGATGGGGCTTACGGGGATGTGCCCGCCGGAGCTGCGGCTGCCGCTGTGCGAGATGGAAGGCGCCAATCTGGAGAAGCTGAAGGCGGCATTAGAGGCCTACGGTTTGCGCAAAGGACAGTGATGGCGATCAAACTCGTGATTTCAGGGTGTTGCGGGCGCATGGGGCGGAGCATCGCGCTCCTTGCGGCCAACGACGCCGCCTTCACGCTCACCGGGGCCCTGGAGACGTCCGGCCATGCGTCGCTTGGCCGCGACCTCGGGATGGCGATCGGCCACCCCGCGGACCTGGGCGTGCGCGTGGTCAGCGATGCGCGCGTGGCGATGAGCGGGGGCGACGTCGTGGTCGAATTCACGACGCCGGAGGTCACGGTGGCCCATGCGCAGCTCGCACGCGATTTGCGCAAACCCATGGTCATCGGCACGACCGGCCTCTCCGACGCCCAGCTGCAGACGCTGCGCCTCGCCGCCCAGGCGGTGCCCATCGTGCTCAGCCCCAACATGAGCCCGGGGGTGAACGTGCTCTTTGAGCTTGCCCAGGCGGCGGCCCAGCGCCTCGGCGAGTACGACGTCGAAGTCGTGGAGAGCCACCACAAGCAGAAGAAGGACGCGCCGAGCGGGACGGCCAAACGGCTGGCCGAGGTCCTGGCGGCGGCCAGGAAACAGCTGCCCGGCGCCATCCCCGTCCATGCGGTCCGGGCCGGCGACATCGTCGGGGACCACACGGTGATCTTCGCCGGACCCTCCGAGCGCCTCGAGCTGACCCACCGCGCGCACACCCGCGAGGTCTTCGCGCAGGGTGCCTTGCGCGCCGCCCGCTTCGTCGTGGAGCAGAAGCCGGGCCTGTACGACATGTCCGACGTGCTGAAACGCGCCCACTCCGCATGACGACGATCACCCAGCCCGCTCCGGCCTATGGGAACGCCGACCGCCTCAAGCGGCTGCCGCCGTACCTGTTCGTGGAGATCGATAGGGCCAAGCGCGCGCTCCTGGCGGACGGGAAGGACGTCATCGATCTCGGGGTCGGCGACCCCGACCTGCCCACACCATTGCACATCATCGCCAGGCTGAAGGCGGCCGCGGACGATGCGGCGAACCACCGCTACAGCTTTACGGAGGGGATCGCGGAGCTGCGCTCGGCGATCGCGCGCTGGTACGGCCGCCGCTTCGGGGTCTCGCTGGATCCGAAGACGGAGATCCTTCCCCTGCTCGGCTCGAAGGAGGGGATCGCCCACTTCCCGCTCACACTCGCCAATCCAGGCGATGCGGTGCTGGTGCCGGATCCCTGCTATCCGCCGTACCGCAGCGGCGCCATCCTCGCGGGCGCCGACGTCGTCTCGCTGCCGCTCCTCGAGGAGAACGGGTTCTTCCCGGACCTGGGCGGTGTCAGCCAGAAGGCGGCCCGCCGCTCGAAGCTCCTCTTCCTCAATTACCCGAACAACCCGACCGCCGCGGTCGCCTCGGCCGAGCAGCTGCAGGAGGCGCTCCAGTTCGCGAAGGAGTTCGGCATCGCGGTGGCGCATGATGCGGCCTACTCGGAGATCGCCTTTGACGGTAGTAAGCCGGTCAGCTTCCTCCAGCTGCCCGGGGCCGCGTCGGTCGGCGTCGAGTTCCACAGCCTCTCGAAGACGTACAACATGACGGGCTGGCGGGTCGGCTGGGTGTGCGGCAACGCCACGCTCATCAGTGCGCTCTCGCAGCTGAAGAGCCACCTCGACTCCGGCATCTTCCAGCCGGTCCAGTACGCGGCCATCGAGGCGCTGGACGGGGACCAGGCGCCGCTGGCCCAGGCGGTGGCGGCCTACCAGGCGCGCCGGGACCTGCTGGTCGACGGGCTGGGGAAGGCGGGCTGGCAGGTTCCCAGGCCCTCGGCGAGCTTCTACGTGTGGGCGCGCGTGCCGGGGAACGAGCCGTCCATGAGCTTCACCGCGCGCGTCCTCACACAGGCGCACATCGTCATCACGCCCGGGATCGGGTTCGGCCCCTCCGGAGAGGGCTACGTGCGCTTCTCGCTGACCGTTCCCGCGGCGCGCATCGAGGAAGCCGTCGTCCGCTTGACAAAGGCGTTATAGGTGAGTGGCAGAGTGGCGAAGTGGCTGAGTGGCCGAAGGGCCTTTCGGCCACTTTGCCACTGGGCCACTTGGCTACTCGCATGAGTCGCGTCTTTATCGGAGTGGGGTCCAACGAAGGCGACCGCCTGGCGCTGATCTCCCAGGCGGTGAAATTACTCGGCGCCGTCGAGGGCGTGCAGCTGACACGCCTGGCCACCATCATCGAGACCGAGCCCATGGGCGGGCCGCCGCAGCCGCCGTTCCTGAACACCGTCGTCGAGGTGGAGACGGCGCGCGCCCCCCAGGAGCTGCTCGCCGCTCTGCAGGACATCGAGCGGCGGCTCGGGCGCGTCCCGTCATCCATCCGGTGGGCGCCGCGCCCGATTGACCTTGACCTCCTCCTCTACGGCGACCGCGTCATCAACGAGCCCGGCCTGACCGTCCCGCATCCGCGAATGCACGAGCGGCTCTTCGTGCTCGGGCCGCTCGCCCAGCTCGCCCCGGACCTGCTGCACCCCGTGCTGCATGAGACGGTCGCCGGGCTAGCCGAAGCGCTCGATCGTCCGGCGGCGCCATGGCGCGCTCCATGAGAGTCATCCGCTCGGCGCGCCAGATGGCGGGCGCCGCCCGCCGGTGGGAGCGGCAGGGCTGGCGCATCGGCGTCGTGCCCACGATGGGCGCGCTCCACGAGGGCCATGCCTCGCTCATCCGGCGCGCCGCGGCGGAGAACGATGTCACCATCGTCACGATCTTCGTCAACCCGCTCCAGTTCGGGCCGGGGGAGGACTTCAGGCGCTATCCCAGGACGCTGCGCCGCGACCTGGCGCTGGCCCGCGCGTGCGGCGCGGACGTCGTCTTCGCTCCGGCGGTCCGCGACCTCTACCCGCCGGGGTTCCACACGCGCGTCGAGCTTGGGGCCCTGGCGGAGCGCTGGGAGGGGAAGCTGCGCCCCGGCCATTTCGGCGGTGTCGCGACCGTCGTGGCGATCCTCTTCCAATTGACCCGGCCGACGAGGGCCTACGTCGGGCGCAAGGACTACCAGCAGGCCTGCATCATCCGGCGGCTCGTCCGCGACCTGGCGTTTCCCCTCGCCGTCCGCGTCCTGCCGACGGTGCGGGAGCGCGGCGGACTGGCGATGAGCTCCCGCAACGCCTATCTCAGCCCCGCCGAGCGCGTCCGCGCGCTTGTCCTGAGCCGCTCACTGGCTGCTGCCGCGGCCCGCATCCGCGCCGGTGAGCGCCGCGGAGCGTCGGTCGCCTCGGCCTTGCGCCGGGCGATGCGGCGCGCGCCGGGCGTGCGGGTCGACTATGCGGCGGCGGTGGACGCCGCCACACTCGAGCCGCTCGCGCTCCTCCGGGGCCGCGTCGCCCTCCTCGTCGCCGCCCGCGTCGGGCGCACGCGGCTGATTGACAATCTCCTCGTCGACGTGCCATAATACGTCGTCGAGAAGACGGG
>Ga0155282_1017_pt3 | contig 11733 bp, 9 predicted proteins | sample RifCSPhighO2_02_FD_106250 | JGI IMG/M metagenome (GOLD analysis project Ga0155282, IMG submission 106250) | Omnitrophica WOR_2 bacterium RIFCSPHIGHO2_02_FULL_68_15 | reverse complement strand
GTAGACGTCCTGGGGTGCCAGCGAGTCGCCGGTGCGATGCCGGTAGATCATCGTCAGGATGATGGGATTCGCCCAGGCCAACAACGCCCGCTGAGAGGCGGAGAGATCTCGGGCGTGGACCGTGGCGCTCACCCCGACCAGCCGCCCGAGGGCTTCCGGCGTGACGAGCGCCGCGTACGCGCGGTTGAATCCGGACCGCGGATCGTTGACGAGCCAATGAGCGCTGTGAGCCCACTCGCGGGCGGGGTCCCCTGAGGGCCAGATACCCAGCCCCTCCAATGTCACGGCCAACGGGAACAATCGGGCCTGAAGCACCGCGGGGTGGATCGTCTCCGGCGCGGCCGGCGTTTCCTGTGCGACACCCACAGAACTCCGGGCCCGGCCGACGAAACTCCGGACGACGCCGTCGAACTCGGCTGGCGCCTGCGCGGCGATCTGTCTCCAGCGCGCGAAGCGCGGGTCCGCGGCCTCGGTGACCCGGAGGGGGTTGGCCGCCACCCGCTGCAGAAGGCGGGAAAGCGTCTCCGAGTCGGTGGACTGCCCCTTCGCCGCGCGCGCCGCCAGGACCCTGAAGACGACCGGCCCCCAGACCAGGAACAGCTCCGAGTCGTCGGCCAGCATCGCGGCCCCGTCGGCGACTCCCAAAAGAGTCCGGATCGCCGGCCACCCACCCTCCCCGGCCGTCTGCGCAAGCGTGACCACCGATATCGAGGTTCGACCCGATAGGTCCAGCCCCTCAGTCAGCCCCTCCAACACATCAGCCATGATGGAGGATTCCGACGCGGCCGTCGCGTCGGCTGGAGACACCGCGGGAGGAGAGACCTTGGCAGCCGCAACAGGGAGTTTTATGTGGGCGAGGATACGGGTGATCAGGGCCATGAAGACGTCGGGGCGGGACCTGGGGATCCAAATTTGAGCCTGCCACGAGCCCACTCGGGCCTCGGCCCTGGACGCCGCGGACCCCGTCAGCACGCCGCGCCGCGCGAGGTCCGCCAAGCCCGCCGCATACGCCTCGACGCTCAGCTCCAAATCATGATAGAGGGCGGCAGGGTCCAGTCGCCGACCGGCGTCGTAGCGGGTCCTGATCAACCGAACGACCTCCGGGGCCCACGCGACGACGGCCTGCTGAGCCGGCAGCAGATGTCGAAGCGCCGCATCGGGGTAGCGGATGTCAAGCAGCGTCCCGAGGTCCTTGGCCGTCCTGAGCCGCAGGTCTCCCAGAGCAGGAGCTCGCCCCTGTGTCATGCGGGAGAACACGCCGGGCAGCGTGTCTCCATCGTGAGCCGCGGCCCCCGCCAACCCCTCCAGCAAAGACCCGAGGGCCGTCAGGCGGGCCTGGACGGCCACAGCGGCATCGGATTCCGCCAGCCGACCGGCTTGTTCGATGTCGGCGCTCTGCACAAGGCCGCGCTTCACCAGTAACTTCTGAACGGTTTGGGCCAGCTTCGAAACATCTGGCGCGGAGGGCGCCTGCTGAAGGGCAAACAGGGCCCGCGCCAGGGGCTTCGCCTGATAGACCACGGCGTCCGGCACGCCGAGGCGCCGCGGCCAGAGGAGCCACTGCCGACACTGCTTCAGGGCCGCGCGCTGCGCCGCGGAGGGCTTGGACAGCTGCAGCTGATCCAGCACCGCCTGCACCGTCTCGATCCTGGCCAACGCCTGTTGAACCGGCGTGACGAGCGCCGGGTAGTTTCCTTTCAACTGCCGGGCCGCGTCGGCCACGGCGTCGCGAAACGGGCCGAGGGCATGGACGGATTGCGCCGTGATGATCAACAGATCCGCCTCGATCCTGCTGGCCAATCGGTCCGCCGTGCCGGGCATCGTGTCAGGGGGCGCCCCCAGCGCGGCCCACACCGCGCCGACCACGGTGGCGTTGGTGTCCTCGCTCAGCGTGCCGGTGCTTTGGTCCACTTGGGTGATCGCGGTCGTAATGGCCTGCTCGTCGAATGGTTGCGGCTCTCCTGCGCTTGTCCTAAGCCACAGCCGAGCCAGAAGCCACGCCTGCACCAGCAATTTGAATGACCGAGCCCGGGGGTCAAAGAGGGCGGGCCCCTGCCGCGCCCGCCCGCTCCGGCCATACAGCGCCCCTTCCACCGGCCACACCCTCGCCCCAAACCACTCCAGCGCCCAGTGAAGGAGTCTTTCTTCGTGAGTGTCCTTGGGGGATGCCGCGTCTTCCTCAAGGCCGGCGCGGCGGACCGCGGCTGCGAGACCGCGCGCGTTCGGCGACTGAGGGTTATCGGTGGCTTGGCTGCCGCGGAGCGTGGTGGTGGGCAGGACAGACCCCGGCCCCGCGCGGGGGGACGGCGTCCCACTCACGACGAGGGCCACGATCAACAGCATGGCGGGGATTCGGCACTGCGGCATGGATATCTAAGCCAGTTTACCGAACCAATCGTCAGGCGTCAAACGAAATATGATCTAATTTGTGACGGGGATCAGGTAACGGCGAGGGCCCGCCGCCAGCGGAGGGCGGAGTTGCCGATCATCAGCACCGTGCAGGCCATCATGAAGAGGGTCAGCCCGGCGTTCAGCGAGCCGACGATCCCCTGCCCCGGCTGGGCCGCCAGCGGCAGGAACGTCTGCCAGACGCTCTGCCAGCCGGCCGTCAGCGTGGTGGTCGCCACGAACAGCATCGGCAGGACGGTCACCCAGGCGTAGCGGGCGCGGCCCATGTTGATAAGCACGGTGGTGGCCACGCACAGGGCAATGACGGCCAAGAGCTGGTTGGCGATGCCGAACATCGGCCAGATGGTCGCGATGCTGCCGGTGAGGATGAAATACGACCAGGCGCCAACCACCAGGGCGCTCGAGAGGAGCGTCCCCGGCAGCCAGTCGGTCCGCTCGAACGGCCGGTAGAGCGTGCCGAGGAATTCCTGGAGGATGAAGCGGGCCACGCGCGTGCCGGTGTCAATCGTCGTCAGGATGAACAGCGCCTCGAACATGATGGCGAAGTGATACCAGTAGGACATCAGGGACCGCATCCCCGGCAAGCCGGAGAACACCTGCGCCATGCCGACGGCCAGCGTCACCGCCCCGCCCGTCCGGCCGGCCACCGGCTCCCCCACCTGCTGGGCGAGCGCGTCCAGGTGGACCGGGGTCATGCCGAGGGCGGCGAACTGCTCCGGCGCCACGTTGATGGCGAAGTAGTCGGACGGCTGGAGGGCACAGCAGGCGATCAGCGCCGTGATACCGACGAGCCCTTCCAGGAGCATCGCCCCGTAGCCGATGGGGCGGATGTCCCGCTCGTTCTCGATCATCTTCGGCGTCGTGCCGGAGCCCACCAGCGCATGGAACCCGGATATCGCGCCACAGGCGATGGTCGTGAATAAAAATGGGAACAGCGTGCCGGGGATAATCGGCCCGCCCCCGGCGGCGAACCGGCTGACCATCGGCTGGTGGATGGGCGGGTTGACCCAGAGCACCCCGACGATGAGCAGGGCGATGGTCCCCACCTTCATGTAGGAGCTCAGGTAGTCGCGCGGGCACAGTAAGAGCCAGACCGGCAGGACCGAGGCGATGAACCCGTAAGCCGCCATCGCCAGCGTCACGCCGCGCGTCGAGAGCGTCAGGTAGGGGGCCCACGAGGATTGGGCCACCACCTGCCCGAAGAAGACGGCCGCCAGCAGGCCGATCACCCCGATCGCCGAGGCCTCGGCGATGCGCCCCTTGCGGAACCGGTAGAGGTACAGCCCCATGAACAGCGCCAGCGGGATGCTGCAGCCGATGGTGAAGACGCCCCACGGGCTTTCCCGCAGGGCGTTGACCACCGCCAGGCCGAGGCCGGCGAGGGCGACGATGACGATGAAGAGGATGGCGATGGCGGTGGTCAAGCCGGCCACCGGGCCGATCTCCTGACGCGCGATCTCCGCCAGCGACTTGCCGTGGCGGCGCGTCGAGGCGAACAAGATCATGAAGTCCTGCACCGCCCCGGCCAGGACCACACCCACCAACAACCAGAGATAGCCGGGGAAGAACCCGAACTGCGCGGCCAGCACCGGGCCGATGAGCGGGCCGGCCCCGGCGATGGCGGCGAAGTGGTGGCCGAAGAGGACCCAGCGGTTGGTCGGGTGGTAGTTGGCGCCGTCCTTCAAGACATGGGCGGCGGTGCGGCGCGCGGGGTCGAGCCCCACCACGCGGTAGGCCAAGAACGCGCTGTAATACCGGTAGGCGATGGCCAGGACGCACAGGGCCCCGACCATGAACGGGAGGGCGCTCATCTAGTAGCTGTGACGATCCAGGCGGACCTTGCCGCGGAAGATCCAGTAGATGCTGATGGTGTAGGCCAACACCAGCGGCAGACCCAGCAGGGCAATGCCGAGCATGATCCGCAGGGTGGTCGGCGAGGAGCACGCGTTGTAGACGGTCAGCCCCAGCTCCGGGTTCGGCCTCGACGGCACGAGCGTGGGGAAGAGCCCCACGCCGAAGAGGAGGAGCAGGGCGGCGATCGCCGCGCAGGAGGAGAGGAAGGCGCGCAGGTCGCGGCCGTGGGCGATCTCCCGCGGGATGTTCGCGATGGCCAACAGCAGGAGCACCGGGATGACGAAGAGCCCCGGGTGCGCCGTAAACGGCGTCGCCATCGCCGGCACGTAGAGCAGGGTGGCCAGCGTCGTCACCGCGTAGCACAGGATGAAGGCGATGATCGTCCGCTGGACCCAGCCGCGGACCCGGTCGTGGAGCGCCCCCTCCGTCTTGAGGACGAGGTAGATCGCCCCGTGCATCATGAACAGCGTGGTGGTCAGCACCCCAACGAGGAGGGCGTACGGGTTGAGCAGGTCGAGGACCGTGCCGGCGAACTCGCCGTCGGGGCTGAGCGGGACGCCGCGGGCGAGGTTGCCCAGCGTCACGCCCACCAGCAGACTGCAGAGGACGCTGCCGGCGCAGAAGCTGACGTCCCAGGTCTGCCGCCACCAGCGCATCGGCAGTTTACTGCGGAACTCGATGGCGACGGCGCGGAAGATGAGCGCCGCCAGCAGGAGCATGAACGGCAGGTAGAACCCGGAGAAGACCGTGGCGTACACCGGCGGGAAGGCGGCGAAGAGGGCCCCGCCGCTGGTCACCAACCACACCTCGTTGCCGTCCCAGACCGGGCCGATGGCGTTGAGCTGGAGCCGGCGGTCCTGGTCGTCCCGGCTGAAGAGGTGGAGGGCGCCGACGCCCAGGTCGAAGCCGTCGAGGATGGCGTAGCCGGTCAGCAGGGCGCCGACCAACCAGAACCAGACCACCCGAAGGTCACACCACGGCGCCATGCCGATAGACCCCCGTGGGGGCCGCGTCCTCGGGACCGCGGCGGATTTTTTGATCGAGGAGAAAGAGGAACAGGGCGAACAACAGGGCGTAGATGGCGGTGAACATGATGAGCGAGGCCCAAATCATGTTGGCGGTGACCACCTTCGAGAGCCCCTCCGAGGTCCTCAGCAGGCCGTAGACGATCCACGGCTGGCGGCCGATCTCGGCGGCGAACCACCCGAACTGGTTGGCCGCCTGCGGCCCCAGCACCGACAGGACGAACAGCCGCAGGAGCCAGCGCCGGTCCCACAGCGTCCCGCGCCACCAGGACCAGACGCCGAGCGCGGCGAGCAGGAGGAGCCCCACCCCGACCGCCACCATCCCGTGGAAGAGCTGGAACGAGACGTTGACCGGCGGGCGGTCGGCCGGGGGGAACGCCTGCAGGCCCGGCACCGGATGGCGGACGTCGCCGGTCAACAGCCAGCTTGTGCCGCCGGGGAGGGCGAGCCCCACCGTCCGCTCCCGCGACTCGTCCACCCAGCCGACCAGATGCAGGGGGGCGGGGGCTGAGGCCGGGTAATGCCCTTCGAACGCCGCCAGTTTCGCCGGCTGGTGGCGGCCGACGACCACGGCGCTCTGGTGCCCGCTGGCCGCCTGCAGGATGGAGGCGGCCAGCGCCAGCGGCAGGGCCAGCCGGATGGAGGCCTTGGCGAACTCCAGGTGCCGGCGCTGGAGGAGATAGAACGCGCTGACGCTCAACACGAGGAACGCCCCTGCCGACCAGCATCCCGTTACCACGTGGGCCAGCCGCACCATCGAGGAGGGGTTGAACACCATCGCCCAGAAGTCGGTGATCTCCGCGCGCGCCGCCAGCCCCTGCCCCACCACGTGGAAGCCGGCCGGCGTCTGCATCCAGGAGTTGGCCACGACGATCCAGACCGCGCTGAACAGCGCCCCCAGCGCCACCATCACCGTCGCGAAGAAATGCCAGCCCGGCCGCACCCGGTCCCAGCCGAACAGCAGGATGGCCAGGAACCCGGACTCCAGGAAGAAGGCGAAGATCCCCTCCGCGGCCAGCGCGCTGCCGAAGACATCGCCGACGTAGCGGGAATAGGTGGCCCAGTTGGTCCCGAACTCGAATTCCATGACGAGCCCGGTCGCCACCCCCATCGCGAAGGTCAGCGCGAAGATCTTGGCCCAAAACTGCGCCAGTTGGCGGTACAGCGGGCGGCCGGTCTTCAGGAACATCCCCTCGGCGAGGACGAGGAACACCCCCAGGCCGATGGAGAGCGGCGGGAAGAGATAGTGGAACGCGATGGTGACGGCAAACTGCAGGCGGGCCAGGGTCAGGGCATCCATCGTGGTCGGCTAGTAGTATACCTCCCGTGCCGCTACGCGGCCACCCAGCCGATGGGGGCTGGGCTGGACGACCCGTTCGAGAGGGCCGCGAGCATCGGGGCGTTCGCTTCGTAGAACGTGGGGGGTTCGTAGGTCCAGCCGGCCTTCAACCGCTCGGCCTCCTGGCACAACTTCTTGAACACGACCCGGCCGCCCAGCTCGGCCGCCACGCGGGCGCGCCAGCCAACCTCGTGTTGGATCTCGTCCAACAGCACCCAGAGCTTCTGCGCCAGCGCCGCGTTGCGGGTCAAGAACCATTGCCGGGCGGCCCACAGGGTGGCCGGGTAGGTGACCACCAGCTCCCGCGCCTCCCAGGCAAACCGCCGGCGGATGCGCAGGTCGGGATGGCGCCGGTACCGCTGCCATCCTTGGAGGATGGTCCGGGCGATGCGCAGGACGCTCGGGCCGTTCACCTCGAAATCCCGGGTGAACGCCTTCACCAGCCACGCCCCCTCCTGCCCCTTCGGGATGTGCGGGTGCCGGTAGTTGAACATGAACTGTCCGTGGATGTCCCCCTCCTCGTACTCGGCGTGGTCGAGGAGCGTCCCCTTCGCCAAATGCTCGGCGTAGAGCGCGGTGCCGGAGATGGGGGTGTACAGCATGAATTGATGGAAATCGCTCGCGTGGCTGATGGAATACTCGATGGCCTCGTCGAGGTTCTCCGGGGTGTGCGTCTCCAACCCGATGATGCTGGAGCCCAGGACGCGGATGCCGTTGGCCTGGAGGGTCTTCACCAACACCCGCGTGTCCACGCCGGAGAGCTTCACGTACTGACTGCCCTTGCCTTCCAGCCCCATCCACACCCAGGAGATCCCCAGCCCGACCAACTGCTCCATCGTGTAGGACTGCACCACCCGCGCCGAGCTGAAGACGTAGAGCGACCAGGACTTCCCCTCCTGCTGCATCAGCTCCAGCACCCGCAGGGCCCGCTGGCGGTGGAGCAGGAAGTTCTCGTCCATCACGAAGAAGGAACGGACGCCGAGCGTCTGCTCCAGCCCGCACATCACGTGAAACAGCTCGTCCCCGGTCTCGTAGAAGTTGACGAACTTCCCCTTGCCGCCGAACATCGCCGACGTCGCGCAGAAATTGCACCCCATCGGACAGCCCACCGAGGGAATGAGCGTGGCCGCCACTTCTCCTCGACTTTTTCGCACCGTCAGTCCCATCGTCCGCGTCCCGAACGCCGAGAGGGTGAGCGGGTGGCGGATCGGCTCGCCGGCCTCCTCCCCCAGGAACCGCCGGAACCACCGCACCCCTTCGCCCCGGACGATGTGGTCGGCGTCCACCAGCTGGGCCAGTCCCGGTTTGTTGGCGATGTGGCCGCCGATGACGATGGTGGCCTTGGGGAGGTGCTCGCGGATCATCCGGCACATCGCCTGCACCTTGCCGAGATTCGGGAGGATGGAGGTAATGCCGACGACGTCGTACGGGTGGGCGCGAAGCTCTTGGAGGAACCGCTCTTTCGTCGGGAAATCCAGCAAGGCGCAGGGGGCGGTGATGTTGGCCTGCACCAGCATGATGCCCCAGGACCGGTGGAACATCCGCAGGGAGAAGGGCCCCTCCGCCCGCGTCACCTGGTTCTGATAGAGCTCCATCGGGTTGAGGGTGCGGCTGCCGTACTCATCGTCCTGGGCATACGGCCCGAAGACGCTGGTCAGGAGGACGTTCGCCCGCGTCCCCAGCGGATGGACGGGGATCGGCTCCTCGGCGGTGCGGATGGTATCGTGGGTCATCACCATGGATACCCCACAGCATAGCGGGAGCCCCTTCAGCGCTCTATGATCCAGCGCAGGGAGCGCCGATCAAACAGATCTACAACGTTGGGGTGGCGGGGGCCAGGGTGAGGGCAACGGCGTTGATGCAGTACCGCGTGTGCGTGGGGGGCGGGCCATCGTCGAAGACGTGGCCCAGATGGGCGCCGCACCGGGCGCAGAGAACTTCCACCCGGCGCATCCCCAGGGCGCGGTCGGTCTCCAGCCGGACATTGAGCGGGGAGACCGGGTTCCAGAAGCTCGGCCAGCCGGTGCCCGACTCGAATTTTTCGCCGTAGGCGAAGAGGTCGGTCCCACAGCCGACGCACTGGTAGACGCCGTGCCCCGCGGGCGGGACGGCGCAGACGTTGCTGAAGGGGCGCTCGGTCCCCTTCTGCCGCGTCACCTCATACTGCTCGGGGGTCAAGACGGCCCGCCACTCGGCGTCCGATTTCACCACCCGCGCGACCCGCTCCAACTGCTTGGTCCGGGCGTTGTAGAGCTCGATCATCCCCTCCTCCGGCGACACCCCCGCCCCCATCAACACCATCACCGCCAACGCCCAACACGGTACGCTGTTGAACGCGTACCGTGTTCTCGAGGTCACGCGGCGGGCTGAGGGGTCGGCGCGGTTTCGGCCGTCGGGGCCGGCTCGCCGGGCGCCGGCGGCAGGCGCCCCTCCAACGCCCCGCGCAGCATCTGCTTGACCGGCTCCGGGAAGTCGCTGGACAGCATCCATTCCACGTAGGACCGGTCCCGCTGGGCGATCTCGCCCACGCTCACCCGGCGGGCATATTTGCCGAACATCGGGTAGAGCCGGCGGTTCCACCAGCGGAACTTCCGCTCGTCATCGAAGTAGTCGTCAATCCGCTCGTAGTCGAACGCCCGCAGGGATTCCAGCCCCTGCGCCGCGTCCCCGTAGCGCGTGATCTGCGCCGCCAAGATTTCCAGCGTCGCCTCGGCGTCTCCCTGGGCGGTGTGGGCGTGGATCAGCGTCTTCTGGCAGTAGAACTGGTAGGCGGCGGTGAGGTTGCGTTTCTCGTGGAGGTGGTAGATCTTCTGGGCGTCGTAGATCACCCGCCCCGCCCGCTCCAGCTTGAGCCCCGCCGCGTACAGCTCCCGCTCCAACAGCGGCAGATCAAATCGCTCGACGTTGAACCCGCCCAGGTCGGCGTCCCCGAGGAACGCCAGCACCTTCGGGGCGATGGCCGCGAAGGCCGGGGCGTCTTTCACGTCGGCGTCAGTGATGCCGATAATCTGACTCACCCGCGGGGGGATGGGCATGCCGGGGTTAACGCGGCTCATGAAGGTGGTGGAGGCGCCGTCCAGCTCCAGCCGCAGGAGGGCGATCTCGACGATCCGGTCCTTCTCGATCCAGGTCCCGGTCGTCTCCAAATCCAAGACGATGAGCGGCCGCGAGAGTTTCATGGCGGTTATCGGCCAAGCCCGATGATCGCGGCCACATGGGCCCACACCGCCGGCAGTTGGACCGCCAGCAGGAGCGCGCCGATGACCGCCACCACCGTCTGCGCGCTCCGCAGCCACGATGAGCGCAGCCGCGGCCGGATGATGATCGCCGCCGTGACGATCAGCGCGACCGCCACCGTCGGGCCGAGGGTCAACGACGGCAGGACCGGCCATATCCATTGGCCGCGGCCCCATTTCCACGCCAGCACCGCGAGCCCGGCGGCCACATAGCCGACGACCTTCAACCGCTCCCGGCCCTGCTGCAGCTTGAATTCTCCCGGGACGCCCCAGGACGGCCCGCGGAACCGGCGCCACGGCAGGAAGGCCGGCACCGCGCGGCGATACTCCGGGTAGGCCGGGCCGTAGAGCCGGCCTAGGTGCCGCTCCTCCGCCCACGCGATGACGATATGGAGCGGGAAGAAGACGGCGAGGTAGACCACGACCATCAGCCACCAGCCGGCGATCAAGACGATGCCGAGCCCCAAGAGGAAATTCGCGGTGTAGAGCGGATGGCGGATCCAGGCATACGGTCCCGCGGTGATGGGCCGGTCGCCGAGATCGCTGTCGTGGTAGCTGGCCGCCCACATCCTCAACCAGGTGCCGAACACCACGCAGAGCACCCCGGCCGCGTCCCACGCCAGTTCCACCGGCCAGGGCCCGGCCCACCGGGCCGAGAACAGGGCGATGGCGAACAATGGGGCCAACAGGACACCGCGCCGCTTGGTGAGCCAGCGGCCGGCGAGGACGATCCTGGGGTCGCGTTCTGGCGGTGTCGTCACAAGACGGGTATCTTACCACACGGCGCCGGCGTCACATCGCAAAACCAAAACCCGTCGCGGCAGACCACCTCGCCGCGCGCCACCGGCACCGGCCGCCGGAAGATGGGTCCCTCGTACACGAAGGTGTGGAACTCGCCCCGCTCGCCGCACGGGTCGGCGGACGCCGGCAGGTCGGCCAACAGCGCCTCGTCGAACGCCCGGCCGCAGAAGGCCGGGGCCACCTGCGCCGGGTCCACGCAGACGAGGAGTGCTCGGAACCCCTGCGCGATGAAGGCCCGGGCCAGCGGGCCGGTCGGCCGTCCCCACAGCGGGAAGAGCCCCGCCATTCCGATCCGCCCCAACTGCCGCTCCCGGTACTGCCGGACCTCCTCGAGGAACAGGTCCCCGAACACCACCCGGGACACCCCCTGCGCCTGATACCGCGTCAGCACCGCCTCCATCCGCGCTTCGTAGTCGGCGTTGACGCAGGTCGGCGGGATGCGGACCTCTTCCAACGGCAGGTCGAGTGCGGCGGCCTGTTGAGCCAGGAGCGCCCGGCGCACCCCATGCATGCTGATGCGCTCGTACCCTTCCGTCACGGTGGTCAGCAGGGCCGCCACCTGCAGGGCCGGGTCCTGGAGGACCGCCTGGAGGGCCATGGCGCTGTCCTTGCCGCCGCTCCAGGCCACCAGGACCGGTTCCATGTTGTGTTGTGCCGCGCCGCTTAGGACTTCTTCGAGGGCGTGCCGCGGAGGGCGTCCAGCGACCACTTGCCGCCGCCCATCAGGATGAGCGCGCCGGCGATGGTCCAGTAGGCCAGCGCCAACTCCTTGACGTTGAGCGGGTCGTGGGCGTGCTGGAGGAACGCGGCGACACTCATCGTGAAGAACACGAACGACGCGGCCACCCGGGTCCCCAACCCCAAGATGATCAGCAAGCCGCCGGCGAACTCCGACAGCGCCGCCGCCCAGGCGAACAGCTCCGGCATGGGAAAGCCCAGCGCCGCCACCCCCTCGGTGAACCGCGCCAAGTGCCCGCCGAAGATCTTCCCGTATCCGTGCGAGGCGATCCCCGCCCCCATCAATATCCGCAGCCACAGCAATCCCATCGCCCCCTCCATGAGTTGTTAG
>Ga0155282_1022_pt1 | contig 11763 bp, 15 predicted proteins | sample RifCSPhighO2_02_FD_106250 | JGI IMG/M metagenome (GOLD analysis project Ga0155282, IMG submission 106250) | Omnitrophica WOR_2 bacterium RIFCSPHIGHO2_02_FULL_68_15 | reverse complement strand
CCGGCCCCTCGAAACAGCGGGCGGCCAGATTGAACCCGAGCAGGGCGTTGGCCCGCTCGTAGAGGTCGCGGACGGCCGGGACCTCGTCATAGAGGTCCCGGCCCATCCCGACGGTCTGGGCGCCTTGCCCAGGAAATAAGTACGCGACGTGCGTCATGGGACGATCACTTAGCGACGGTCGCCCCCGCCACCGCCACGGCGGCCGCCACCGGCACCACCGCGCGGACCGGGCGGGTTGCCGCCGCCGGGGCCACCGGCCGGGCCGGGACGATTCATCTGCTGGCCGCCGCCGCCGGGGCCACGGCCCTCACCGCCGCGGGGACCTGGGGGGTTGCCCATGCCTTGTCCGCCACCGGGGCCACGGCCTTCGCCCCCACGGGGACCGGGGGGATTGCCGTCAAACCGAGGACCGGCGCCGGGGCCGCCTGCAGGACCCGGAACATTGCCGGCGCCGGGACCACCACGGGGACCGGGCGGGTTGCCCATCCCCTGCCCGCCACCGGGGCCACCACGAGGACCGGGCGGACTGCCCATCCCTTGGCCGCCCTCAGCCCCCTCACTGCCTGGCTGGGCTTGCCACGACTCGCGCAGTGCCTGTTTCTCGGCCTGCCACGCGTCTTGGCGCTCTTGGAACGCGTCCTTGGCCTCGGCCTTCTGCTCCTGAAAAGCCTCGCGCTGGGCCTGGCGCTCCTGCTGGCGCTGTTCCCGCAATCCTCGGATCTGCTGGGTCAACGACTCCATCTGCTGGCGGGTCTGCTCCCGCTGGGACTCCAACGACTGGAGCTGTTGGGCGGCCGCGTCGCCGGAGGAGGCCGTGTCCTCCGCCCACACCGCGGGCCCTGCGAGCCCGCATCCAATGACCATTATGCCGAGCACAATCCGTCGCGTCATGTCCCCTCCTTGTGCGATGCGCTCTTCACCTGCACATACCGGGCGCGGGCGTCCGCTACCACCGCGCCGTCCGACGTCGTCGCCGAGGCGGTCATCCACACCGACCGTCGCTCCTCGGACTCCACCTGCGCCTGACACACGAGCGGTTCGCCGACCTTCGCAGGCCGGCGGAACCGCACCGTCAACTCCGCCGTCACGGCGGGCCGCTCCAACTGCCACAAGAGGTTGCCCATCAGCTCATCCAGCACGAGGGCCAGCATGCCGCCATGCACGATGTCGGTGTAGCCCTGGTGGTATTTGGCGGGGGTCCAAGCGGTGGTCAGGCGCTGATGGGGACGATCGAGCTCGAAGGCGAGACGGAGGCCGTGCGGGTTGCGGGACCCGCACCCGATGCACATCTGGTCATCCGCGAGCGACAGCGGGGCCGACGCCATGGGACCTAGAGAGCCCCCAGATAGGTCTCGATGGCGGTGAGCAACTGGCGGGCCTCGTCCACGGCGTGTCGGGCCGTCGCTTCGTCAATCGCGGCGAAGACTTCGTAGTCGCTGTCTTCCCGATCATCCTTCAAATTCGCTAGGAATCTCCCGAACCGCGCCTCGAACTTCCCGGTCTTCACCAAGTGGAGGCCGAACAAATTCACGAGCCCTTGATGGGTGCCGGCCGTCAACCCCTCGGTGAGAAGGACGGCCTGTGTCGCATGAAACGCCGCGTAGTAGGCGCGGGACACGGCATCCTCAAACGCCCGGCCCGCGAGCAGGGTTTCGGCGACCCTCAATTTCTCCCGGGCCTTCGCCAAGTACCCCTGGACCAGCGTCTGGGTCTGCTTATCCAACCTGGATGCCCTCCTCGGCCACGTGCCGCATGAACGGTGTGGGAAGCTCCCACAGGGGGCGGAAGATCTGTTCTTTGAAAATCTTGAGCGACACGAGGCGACCGGTATCGAGCAGGATCGCCATCACCGCGTCGTAGAGGGCGTCTTTCTCCACGAGGGTGAAGCTGTCCTCCACGACCAGCAGGAGATCGTAATCGGAATCCGGACGCTGGGTGCCGCGGGCCCGGGAGCCGAACAGGTAGGCGGTCCGAATCTTATCGGTGACCTGCCGGGCTTGGGTCATGAACCGCGTGAGGAGAGGATCCGCGGTGGACATGGGACGTAGTGTACCACGCGCCCGGCGCGGGGGCAAACGCGAGACGTCGCGTCGGGGAGGGGGCGTTCCCCGGACCGCGCCTCCATGTCCCCAGCGGGACATTGGGCGCTGCCACTCGGGCTCGCTCGTCCCGCTGAGGCGGGACACCGGCCCGCTCGCCCTCCGTGAGCTCCGGGAAACGCCCCCTCCCCTCGCTCCTACGCATGGGGCCCGCTCGGCCTGCGAGAGTCCCCGCGTCGCCGCGCTCCCTCGCGCGCCCCAGGAACACCGTGGAAATTAGAGGTAGGCGGAGAGGACGTTGAGGGCGTGGGTGATGGCGGCGGTGAGGCGGTCGGGATCGGGGCCGTCGGGGAATTGGAGACTCCCACCGAGCGTGTGCGTGAGGTAGTCGAGGGCCTCGGCCTCCGTCGTCAGCAGGCGGCTGATAGGTCGCCAGAGGACGATTGGATTTCCTGTCGCTGATGGCTGCAGCTGATTCAACGGCACGTCAAGCACCCGATCGCCAAGCAAACCCGCCGCGGTCAATCGGCGTCTGACATCGGCGTCGCTCGTCACGGCGTACGGCACCCATGACGGCGAATTGTCGCCGCTGAGCATGCGGTGCATGAGCGCGGCGCCGGGGGCGGCCTCGCCGGCGAACACGACGGCGTAGGTCTCGGTCGAATGCACGGTGTCGGAGCGCCACCGGAGGCCGTCGAGCGCGGCGAGGGCCTGCTGGACGTCGGCGAGGGTCGGCTCCTCGAGGCCGGCATCCAACGCGTCGGTGCCGTGCGGGACCTTGGACTCGGCGAACGCGAGGGCCGCCGCGGTGGCCTCAGTCGAGAACTCGAGGTAGGTCTCGATCTCCGTCCGGTCGGTGCCTGACGCGATCGTCCAACCCGACACCTCATTGGCGATGGCGGGCCATTTCCACTTGGCGGTTGTGAAGGCGCGGACGGCGGCGGCATAGCGTGAGGCCTGGAGCGCAACCAGTCCTTGCCCATGGGCCGTGATGGCGGAGGCCAGTTGCGCGTCGAGATCCCGCTTCAAGGTCCCGCCGTTCAACGTCGGCGCGCCCGGCAATTCAAATTCCTCGAGGCCGGTCTGTGGACGATCCAGCCGGGCCAGGCCTGACGACGGTCCGGCTTTCTGCTGGGCGAAGGCCAGGGCGGCCACTGTCTGTGCGAGCGCGAGATCGAGGTAGGCCTCGGCCTCCGCGAGTTCCCGGCGTCCCGCCGATAGATATTCCGACTGGAACCTCTCCCATCCTTCTCCCGCGGCCCCGCTCCACTCCTGCTGGGCGTCTGTGAAGGCCACCACGGCCGCCGCATATCGCCGCTCCCGCAGCGCCGCCATCCCTGTTTCGTGACTCCTGGCGGCGCTTTCCACCAAGCGCTCGAACGTCTCGGCCATCTCGACGGTCAACGTCGGGAGATCCGGCAGAGCGAACCGCTCCATCTCCTCGAGGCCGGTGAGGGTGGCGGTGAGCGTGGTGCGGGTCGGCTCGCTCTCGAGGCCGGCCTGGGTGCGGAGGGCCAACGCGGGGGTGGCGGGAGCCACCACCGAGAGTGCCAGGACCAGGGAGAGGGCTCGAAGACCGCACGACCTGAGGGGGTCTGACCCCCGCGGGGTCAGACCCCGACGGACGAGACGACGCAGGGGCCACATGGGGGAGAGTGTCCCAGACGCGGCCCGACTCGTCAAGAGAAATACTCTACGATTAGATTCGTCATTACAGGGCCCTCGTGGGTGTTCATGTCACCGAGCGAGGACGCGGCCACGGGTGACGCGAGCCAGAGCCCTTGCCGGCCGGAGTGGGGGATGGGGGGGCCGCATCTACCCCCACGAGGACGGCGAGGTGGCGAGCGGCAGGCCCTGTGGCCGGGCCCGACGCGAGCTAACGCTTGAGGGAGACGCCAGCGAGGAAGGTGTGGGCGTCGAGGCCGGCGTTCTCGCTGGACAAGCCGGCGTTGGAGACGTGGAGGTGGCGGTACTCGAGAAGGAGGGCGATGTCCTTCGAGAGGGTGTATTGGAGGCCGAGGGCGGCCTGGATGTTGAAGTTGGCCTGGGAGGTGCTCTCGGAACGATTGATGGCGGCATAGACCACCCCGGCGCCGAGGAGGCCGTAGGGGGTCCAGCGGCCCTGGGTCTCGAGGGCGTAACGGAACTGCAGGGGGGTGAACGCCACCATCGGCCGGACGTAGGGGTAACTGAAAAAAGCAAGCAGTCCTTCGGGGTTCCAGGCCCAGCGGCCCTTCAGCCAGGACGGGCCGACGACGCGGCCCATCGGGACGACCGCGGAGAGGAGCAGGGGATGGATTTGGAAGTTGGTGGGTCGGGACTTTTTGTTGACGTACTGATAGCCGTAGCCGGTGCGCCACTCCCAGCGCTCGACCGTCGGCCAGGACCCGGCGACGGCGGGGGCGGCGAGGAGGAACACCGCCAGAACAATGGAGAGTCCCCGAAGGCCGAAAGACCTGAGGGGGTCTGACCCCTGAGCACGAGGGGTCAGACCCCTGACGTGCGTTAGGTCCACTGGATCACCAGCGAGCCCCAGGCCAGGCCGGCGCCGAAGGCCACCAAGAGGACGCGGTCGCCCGGCGTGATGCGGCCGTCGCGGACCGCCTCGGCGAGTGCCACGATCGTGGAGGCGGCCGACATGTTGCCGTAGCGGTCCACGTTGAGATACACCTTCTCCATCGGCACCTTGAGCCGGTCCATCACGGCGGCGATGATGCGGAGATTCGCCTGGTGGGGGATGACGCAGGCGATGTCGGCGGCGGTCAGGCCGGCGCGGCGCAGGGCCTGCTCGGCGGCGTCGGCCATCGCCCGGGTGGCCACCTTGAACACTTCGATGCCGTTCATCTTGAGGTAGTGGAGCCGCTGGTCCACGCTCTCATGGGAGGCCGGGGTGAGCGCCCCGCCGCCGGGGACTTTGAGCAGGTCGGCCTTGGTGCCGTCGGCGCCGAGGTAGGAGGAGAGGATGCCGCCGGTGGCCACGGGGCCGAGGATGGCGGCCCCCGCCCCGTCGCCGAAGAGGACGCAGGTGGAGCGGTCGGTCCAGTCCACGACCTTCGAGAGGACTTCGGCGCCGACGACCAGCACATGCCGGGCGGCGCCGCTGGCGATGAAGCCGGCGCCGCAGAGGGTGGCGTAGACGAAGCCGGCGCAGGCGGCCGAGACGTCGAACGCGGCGGCCTGCGGGGCGCCGAGCTTGGCCTGGGTGATGCACGCGCAGGAGGGGCACGGCATGTCGGGGGTCATGGTGGCCACGATGATGAGGTCGAGGTCGGCCGGGGTGAGTGTCGCGGCGGCCAGCGCCTGCGTCGCGGCGGCCAGCGCCTGGCGGGCGGCGGCCACACTCAGGTCGCTGGTGGTCTGGCCGTCGGCGGCGATGCGGCGCTGGCGGATGCCGGTGCGGGTGCGGATCCAGTCATCGGAGGTGTCCACGAGTTTAGCGACATCGTCGTTGGTCATCACCCGCTCGGGGAGGGCGACGCCCAAGCCGAGGACGCCGACGCGCTTCAGGGTTTGGGGCATGACACCTCCCGCATGGCGGCGACGATGGCGCCGTTGACGTGCTCGGTCACGGACGAGGCGGCCACGCGGATACCGTTCTTGATGGCGCGGGCCGAGGAGGCGCCGTGGCAGATGATGGCGGTGCCGTCCACGCCCAACAACGGGGCGCCGCCGTACTCGGCGTAGTCCATTTTCCGGCGCAGGGCCTTGAACGCCGAGAGGGAGAGGAACGCCCCCATCTGCGTCAGCGCGTTGCGCCGCAGTTCGCGCTTGAGGAGTTGGGCCACGACCTTGGCCATGCTCTCGGTGACCTTCAAGGTGATGTTGCCAACGAAGCCGTCGCAGACGATGACGTCGCACCGGCCGGTGAAGAGGTCGCGGCCCTCGGCGTTGCCGACGAAATGGAGCGGGGTGTGCTCCAGGAGCCGGAACGCCTCCTTCACGAACTCGGTCCCCTTGGACTCCTCTTCCCCGACGTTGAGGAGGCCGACCCGCGGGGACGGCTTGCCGAGGACCGCCCGGGCGTAGACCGAGCCCATGACGGCGAACTGGACGAGGTGCTCGGGCTTGGGATCAATCGTCGCGCCGACGTCAATCAAGAGCGTGTTGCCGGTCAGCGTGGGGAGGACGATGGCGATGCCGGGGCGCTCGATCCCCTCGAGGAGGCGCAGGCCCAGGGTGGAGGCGCAGACCATGGCCCCCGTGTTGCCGGCGCTGAGAATGGCGTCCACCCCGCGGGTCTTGGCCAGCTCCACCATGACGTTGAGGGAGGAGTCCCGCTTCTTGCGGACGGAGAGGGCCGGCGGCTCGTCCATGCCGATGACCTCGGAGGCATGGTGGAGCATGAGGGTGGCGGGGACGGCGTGGTGGCGGGCGAGCTCCTCGCGCAGGCGCGACTCATCGCCGACGACCACCACCTCAACCGGCAGTTCCCGGGCGGCCAGGACGGCGCCGTCCACGACGACACCGGGGGCGTGGTCGCCCCCCATGCCGTCGACCGCAATCCTCACCGAGCCGAGTCTTTCTTCTCGGTCTTCACCGTCTGCATCTGGCGGCCGCGATAGGTCCCGCACGAGGGGCAGAGATGGTGCGCGACCACCGGGGCGGCGCACTGGGGGCAGGTCGTCAGGGTCGGGACGCCGGGGACGTGCTGTTGGGTGCGGCGCTTGTCGCGCCGGGCCCGGGAAAACCGTCGTTTAGGCAGTGCCATGGGAACAGACTCCTTCGTTGAGGTTGTAACCGCACGTCGGGCACAGCCCGCGGCAGTCGTCGCGGCACAGCGCCGTCATGGGGACGCTCAAGAGGATCTCCTGGCGGAGCTCATCGCCGAGCTCCAGCCACGGCCGCGCGGGGCGCTCCAGGGCCAGGGACCAGGTTTCGCGGTACGGCCGGCGCACCGTCGCCAGACAGCGGGCGCAGGTGACGTCCATCGAGCCCTCGGCCTCCGCGGCCACCGTCAAGTCGTCGTCGTGCCGCTGGACGAAGGCCGAAACGGCCAGCGGGGCGACAAACGCCCGGTCCGGGGTGTTCAGCGACCAGGCGGCCGGGTCCACCTGCTCGGCCAGCTGAAGCCCTTCCTCGGGGATCTCGGCAATGACGACGCGCATGGGGTCTCCTCACGGGCGCAGGCGCTGGGCCAGCCGCTGGGCGACGAAACCGGGGACGAACGCGCGCACGTCGGCCCCGAGCGAGACGGCTTCTTTGATCAACTTCGACGAGAGGTACGCGTACGACTCCGACGGCATGAGGAACAAGGTCTCCGCGCGGTCGTCCAATTTCCGGTTGGTCAGCGCCATTTGGAACTCGTACTCGAAATCCGAGAGCATCCGCAGGCCCCGGATCACCACACGGGCCCGGTGGCGCCGGGCGTAGGTCACGACGAGGCCGTCGAATGCCTCCACGGTGACGCCGCGGCGGCCCTTGAGCGCCTGCCGGAGCATCGCCACCCGTTCCTGCACGGAGAACAGCGGGAGTTTGCCGGGATTGGCGGCGACGGCCACTCGGACGTCCTCGAACAGGCGCCGGGCCCGCTCGATGAGGTCCAGATGCCCGTACGTCACCGGGTCAAAGGTGCCGGGATAGACCGCGCTGGTCGTAGAACGAGAGTGTGGTGTCACCGTAGCGTACCTGCCGTGTCGGCTGAAGGCCCGGCGGAGGGGCCTCCCCCGTCGGGCCTTCGAGCACCATCGTCCCGGCGGCGGCGATTATCGCATGGGCGCTCACCCCCTGCAAGGATTTTCTCCCCCAGGGGCCGCCGTACGGGGGGTCGGCCAGCACGAGGTCGAAGGTCTTCCCCTGCCCGGCCAGCCGGCGGATCGTGGCGAAGACGTCGAAGGTCACCACCTCGGCGGCGAGGCCCGGCAGCGGGCCGAAGGTGGTCAGGGTGCGGCGGAGGGCGTCGGTGCAGGCGGCCGACCGCTCCACGAAGGTGACGGCGGCGGCTCCGCGGCTGGCCGCCTCCAGGCCGAGGGCGCCGGTGCCGGCGAACAGGTCGAGGACGCGGGCGCCGGCGACGCGGGGGCCGAGGAGATTGAACAGGGCGGCGCGGACTTTTTGGGAGGTGGGGCGGAGCCCGAGCTCTTTGGGGATGACGACCGCCCGGCCCTTCCAGGCCCCGCCGAGCATCTGGACGCGCATGGGGCTTAGGTCTCCTGGAGACCGGCGGCGCGGTGGAACGCCGCGAGGGCGCGGGCCGAGGCGAAGGCGCGGCCCCAGATGGCCGGGCCGTGCCGGTGGAAGAACGTCTCGACATGCCGGCGAAACGACCAGCAGGCGTCGGAACGGGGACTGGCCTTGAGCGCCCGGCCCCAGAGCCGGGCCAGCGGCTCCGGCGCGAGTCGGGCGCGGCGCAGGACGCGGATCAGATCCTCCACGTCGAGATCCAGGTACCGCGTCAGTTTCCCGATGGCCCAATAGGGCGGCTCGAGCACGCGCACGTCCAGGCGGCCGAACCGCCGGTAGGGCCGCGTGTGTCGGCGATACTCCAGGAAACTGATGAGCGACCACCGGCTGATGTCCTCGGCAAACTGGGCGGCGATGCCGGTCTGCCGTGTGGCGGCCTGCACGGCCTGCTCCACCCGGCTCCACGGCACCGCCGGCCGGCCCCAGGGGAGGACGACGGCGAAATCCACGTCGAGAGAGGGCCGGCCGGCCCCCATGAGCGTCCCGGCGGCCGCGCCGGTCAACACGACGGTGGCCGGGGCGTCAAGCGCCCGGGCCATGACGGTGAAGAAGCGCGCGATCTGTTGGGGAGTCATCAGCGTCGCTGGGCCTCCTTGTCGAGCCGGGCGACGACGGCGCGGAGGACGGCATCGCCCAGATGGCCCTGCACCAGCAGCCACGCGGCGCGGCTGTGCCGCACCCGGCCCCGCCCCGGGGCACGGCCGGTCAACATCGCCAACCGCGAGCGCAGGACGGGCGCCAAGAGCGCGATGACGCGGCGGTCGAGCGCACTCAACCGCGCCGGCCGACCTACGAGGGCGGCGACCACCCGCTCCACGGACGCCCGGGTGGCGCGCCATGCCGACGGCCCCGGCGGGAGCCGCCCATCCACGAGCCAGCCGGGCGGGATGCCCAGACCATCGGCCACGCGGCGGATCGTGCGCAGGGTGGGGTCGAGGGCGCCGCGCTCGAGGGCCGATACCGCGGGCCGCGGGAGCTCGCTGGCGCGGGCCAGCGCCTGCTGGGTCACGCCGCGCTGGGTCCGCCAGAGATAGAGGGTGTCGCCCAATGGGAACATACGAGAAATGTATCATATTCGAGACATTCTGTCAACTCGGGCCGCGTTACTGGTAGTGGCGGGTCAGGGCGCGGGCGACGGCCGCGGCGATGGCGGCGGTCTCGGCATCCACGGCGGCGACGTCGCCCACGGTGCGGGCGATGTCGGTCACGAACTGGGCGAGGTCCAGGGGAGACGCCACCTGCTGGAGCGTCACCGACGTCTGGGCTGGGATGGCGGCTTGCACCTGTGGCCACTCTTCGTGGTCCGCGTAGACAGTGGCGAGGGCCTGGGCGCCGGGGTGTTGTCGGCCGGCCAGGCGCCCGGGGATGTCGGCGGGACGGGTGACGACGGTGACGGAGCGCTCTCGCAATGAGTCGGCCAGCACCGTATCGTCGGTCCACACGATCATGGAGGGGGGGAGCGTCGCCGCGATCACCGACCGCTGCAGCGCGGCCTGCATCGCCTTCGCGGCCGACGGCGCCAGAATGACGAACGTGCTCCGCTTCTCGCGGATGTCCTGGCGGGAGACCGCCGCGGCCATGGCCCAGCTTCTGAGCTGCCGGTCCAATTGAACGCGGGTCAGCTCCTCGAGGCCGGCGAGGGCGGCGCGTGTCCTAACGACCGCCGCGGCCATGTCGCGGATCGCCGGAGAGAACTGGCCAGGGCGGCGCGGATCGCTTTCACCGCCTGCTGGATCTCCGTCCACACCCCTGGCCATGACGCCGGGGAAGTCGGCAACGTTGCGTATCCCGTGATGACGGTGACGGATCCCGCGAGTTGATGACGGATCTCGCCAAACACCATATCCGGACGGCTGATGGGCAACGCATCCATCATGACTCCCAATTGATCGGCCGACGCCGCGATGGAGGCCAACGCGGCCGCGATCGTCTCTGAGGGCGCGGGCGGTTCTGCGGGGATGGCGACGAACGCGCCGTCAATCGCCCGCAAGTGGGCCTCCACCCGAACCGACCACTCGGCCCGCGCGGCCGCCACGGCGGTCGGGTCGGCCAGTCGTTCGAGGGCGACGGCGAGCCAAGCGGCCTCGGCCTGCTCGGCGGCGGTGAGGGGTTGGCCCGGCTGGGCGTGGCGGGCCTCGAAGGTCTGCTCGAAGAGGCGCTGGAGGATGAGGGCCAGATCCGCGGTGGGCGCCAATTCCATCGGGGTGATCACACGGGCGTCGGCGGCGGCCTGGGCGCGATACGCCTGGGCATCCTCCGGGGTGAAGAGGGCACGGGCGGCGGACAGATCGGGTGGCAAAGCCCCCGGGGACCAGCCCTGGACGCGGGTGAACAGCCGCCGGGCCGCGGGATGCTGGGCCAGCCAGGGGGCGAGCGTCGCCGCCGCCTGCGGGCCGACCACGGTGGCATCCGGAGGATTCGAAGCCGGGGTCTCCTGGACGGCGAGCATCGCCGCCATGGCCTTGCGACTCCGCGCCAGGCCGGCATCGGTGAGCGGCCCCTGCCCCGCCATGAGGGCCAGCACGGGAGATTCGCCCTCGGTCACATCCACCACGTCCAGGGTGTGCACTTCCCACAGGACGGCGCGGAGCTGTTGAAGACTGCGCTCGATGGCGGTCAGGTGACGGCTCAGCGAAGACCGCCCGGTCCAGAACTCTCGGGTATGGAATTGCGCAAACCCGAGCCCGTTGAGCTGATTCACGAGATGGTCGTGCAGCGCCACGAGCGCCGGCGAGGGCGGGTGGCTGAACGCCGGGGTCAGGGCCTGCGCCAGCGCCCGCTGGGATTGGCTGATGGCCGCCATCGCGGTGACGATGGCGGGGTCATGCTGCCGGGGGTAGTCGCGGAGCGACTGCACCTGGCGCTCGATGGCATCGAGGATCGGTGGGGCGTTCTGGAGCCAGCCGGCCACCTGCGCGCGCACCCACTCGGGCGATTCCTCGAGGCCGGCGGCGGTGGCGAGGAACTGCGCCAGCTCTTCCCCGGAGGGATTTTGGATGAGCACTTGATTCTGTGCGGACTGGACCATGCGCTTGACCACGCCGCCGGGAATCACACGCTCAATGCGGCGCTGAATGGCCTGGCGATCCGGTGAAACGCCCGGGGGCATGAGGTCGCTCAACAACAACGAGGCCGAATCTGCGGTGGCGTCGTTCTGAATGACCACCCTCGCGCCCAACCGCAGGATGTCGCTCGCGGCCGTGGCGATCAGTCTCGCCACGGTCTCCGACACCGGCTCGATCGTGGGTTCTGAGACCGCGGCGAGGATCTCGGCCCGGGTCGGCTCCCGGACCTGCGCGGCGGCTTCCCCGCCCTCTTCGAGACCGGCGGGGGTCAGTGCCGCGCCGGCGGTGGGGCGGCCGGGTCGCTCGGCGAGGACCAGGCGGGTTTCCATCGTCCCGGCCGGCGGCCGCCCCGGGGCCCGCATGACCGGGCCGTCGAATCCTTGGAGTGTGCCGAGGACGACCTGGAGCTGGTCGTAGGCCATAACCCACTGCTGGAGCGTCTCAGGCGTCAGGACGGCCGGCTCGGCCGCCGCCAACAG
>Ga0155282_1006_pt1 | contig 11830 bp, 9 predicted proteins | sample RifCSPhighO2_02_FD_106250 | JGI IMG/M metagenome (GOLD analysis project Ga0155282, IMG submission 106250) | Omnitrophica WOR_2 bacterium RIFCSPHIGHO2_02_FULL_68_15 | reverse complement strand
CCACGCCATCGAGGTCTTTGTTCGCCGAGAGGCCGAGGACCAGGTGCACCGGGCGCGCCGGCCAAAGCGCCCGCACGGCGTCGCGCAGCGCCGCCGCCGACGCCGCGTTCTGCGCCCCATCGAGCACCACCCACGGCCGCCGCTCGAGCACCTGCAGGCGCCCCGGCCAGACCACGCGCGCGGCCCCCTCCGCGACGGCCGCGTCGGCGATCGCCCACGGCGCCGGCAGTGATTCGAGTGCCGTCACGGCGGTCGCCAGGTTGTCCGCTTGATGGGCCCCCAACAGCGGGAGGGCAATGGTCCGGGACGTTCCGGCCGCCGTGCGCAGCGCCACGCGCTGGCCTTCGGCGGACGCCTCAAGGACGCGGACCTGCGCGCGGGCGGCCACCTCAAGGCACGGCGCACCCTGTTCTTCGGCGACGGCCTTCAACACCGCCAGCGCGTCCGGCGATTGCGGGGCGACGACGACCGGACGGCCCGGCTTGATGATGCCGGCCTTCTCCCGCGCGATCGCCGTCAGCGTCGAGCCGAGCAGGTCGGTATGGTCGAGACTCACCGGGGTGATGACCGAGACGAGCGGGTCCACCACGTTGGTGGCGTCCAGCCGGCCGCCGAGCCCCACCTCCACGACGGCCAGCTCGACGCCGGCCTCGGCAAACACCCAGAACGCGATCGCGGTCAGCACTTCAAAGTAGGTCGGCGGCGACGGCAGTTGGGCGACCGACGGCCGCACGGCGTCCACCGCCGCGGCCAGCGTCTCCGCGGTGACCGGCCGGCCGTCCACTTGGATCCGTTCCGAGAGGTGAACGAGGTGCGGCGAGGTGTAGAGGCCGGTGCGGATGCCGGCGGCCTGCAGGATGGCGGCCGATAACGCGCAGGTGGAGCCCTTCCCTTTCGTGCCGGCGACGTGGATCGCCCCCCACCGGCGCTCCGGATGCCCCAGCGCCGCCATCAGCGCCCGCATCCGGTCAAGAGAGAAGGTGTCGGCCGCCGGGGATAGCCGCTCGTAGTCGGCGAACTGGGCGAGATAGGCGAGCGTGTTAATGGCGGAAGTGGCGCTGGCCGGTCACGACCATCGCGAGCTTGGCGCGGTCGGCGGCGGCGATCACCTGCGCGTCGCGGATGGAGCCCCCCGGCTGGACGATCGCCGCGATCCCGGCGCGGGCCGCCACCTGCACGCCGTCGGGCTTCGGGAAGAACCCGTCGCTGGCCAGCACCGCCCCGCGGGCCCGGCGTCCCGCCTTCTTCAACGCGGTCGCCGCGCTGTCCACGCGGCTGGTCTGGCCGACCCCGATGCCGACCGTCTGCAGGCTGCGGACGACGACGATGGCGTTCGACTTCACGTGTTTGGCGACGAGCCAGGCGAACGTCAGCGACCGGCGCTGGGCCGCCGTCGGCGCGCGGCGGGTGACCGCCTTCCACGCGGCCGGATCAGCCCCGAGACGGTCCAGGTCCTGCACCAGACAGCCGCCCGCGATGGTCTTGACGTCCAGCCCGCGGGCCCCCGCACTAGGGCCCTGGTGCGGGGCCGGCGGCGGCAGTTTCAGGATGCGGAGGTTCTTCTTCTGCTGGAGGAGTTTCAGCGCCGCCGCCTGGTACCCCGGCGCCGCCAGGCACTCGAGGAACTCGCTGGCGACCAGCGCCCGGGCGGTCGGGACGTCCACGATGCGGTTGAAGCCGATGATGGAGCCGAACGCCGAGAGCGGGTCGCACGCGTAGGCCCGCTGGAACGCCAGCCGCAGGGTCGGGGCGCAGGCCACGCCGCACGGATTCGTATGTTTGATGATCGCCACGCACGGCTGGGGGAATTCATGGGCCAGCGCCGACGCCGCCGACACGTCGAGCAGGTTGTTGAACGAGAGGGCCTTGCCGTGGAGCTGGGTCATCGCCGCCAATCCCGTCGGCGTCAGCGCGGACGCCGCCGGCGGCGTCCCCAATGGCGGCAGGGTTTGGTAGAACGCGGCCCGCTGATGGGGGTTCTCGCCGTACCGCAGGTCCTGCCGCTTCACCGCCTGCAGGACGAGCTGATCCGGCAACGGCGGTGTCGCCCCCGCCGGGCGCCGGCCGTCCAGGTAGGCGTAGATCGCGCTGTCGTACCAGGCGGTATGGGCGAACGCCTCGACCGCCAGGTCATATAACTGCTCATCGGGCAGTCGGCCTTTGGCCTTGGCCAGCGCCTCGAGGATCTCGGGATAACGCGCTGGCCTGCAGACGACGCCGACCGCCCGGAAATTCTTCGCGGCGGAGCGCAGCATCGCCGGCCCGCCGATGTCAATCTGCTCGATCGCCTCCTCGAGCGTGGCGCCGCCGCCGCGCACCGTCGCCTCGAACGGGTAGAGGTTGACCACGACGAGATCAATGAACTCGAAGCCGTGCTGCCGCGCCTGCGCCACGTGGGTCGGATGGTCCCGTTTTGCGAGGATCGCCCCGTGGACCTTCGGGTGCAGTGTCTTGACCCGCCCCTCGAGGAGCTCGGGGAACCCGGTGAATTCCGAGACGTCGCGGACCGGCACCCGATGGGCGCGCAAAAGCTTGGCGGTGCCGCCCGTCGAAAGGAGTTGGACGCCGAGGCGCACCAGCCCCTGCGCGAACGGGACCAGGCCGGTCTTGTCGGACACGCTGAGCAGGGCGCGGCGGACGATGACCATCAGGCGGCCCCCCGGCGGAGCCTCGCGGCGTAGGCCCGCTGCAGGCGCCGCGTCACCGGCCCCGGACAGCGCGCGCCGATGCGCCGGCCGTCGGCCACTCGAATCGCCGCCACGCCCACCAAGCTGTTCGTCACGAAGGCCTCCTCCGCGGTGTACAACTCATGCCGGGTCACCGGCGTTTCCTCGACGGAGAGCGTCAACCGCCGTGCCAGCCGGCAGACCGCCTGCCGCGTCACCCCGGGCAGCGCCCCCACCCACACCGGCGGCGTCACGAGCCCTCCGCGCCGCACCAGGAACAGGTTGCTCACCGTCCCTTCGGTCACCAATCCCTGCGCGTTGCACCATAAAATTTCAAACGGAGCCCTGGAGGTGGGGGCGGGGGGGACTGCCAACGGGACTTGAGCAAGCGTCCCGGGGGCAGTCCCCCCCGCCCCCGCTTCCCCCCAAGCGAGGATGCTGGGGATCCGCTCAATCGTCTTCACCTGCGCCGGCAGCGCGGCGGCCGAGGCGGCGCGACCGGTGGCCGTGACAACCGTCACCCCGCCCGCTGGCGGGCGGCGCGAAGCCCTCGGCAAAATTTCCACTCTGGTTGGGGCCGACCGCGTGGTCGTCAGCGCCACCCGGAGCCCTGGCGCCCCACGCGCGGCGCGGCGGATCGCGGCCTTGAGGGAGGATGGCGGCCGGGCCCGGCCCACCGTCTGCTGGGACTCGCAGAGCCGACGCCAGTGGGCCTCCAACGCGACCGGGCGGCCCCGAACCACCGCCAGCGTCTCGAAGACGCCGACCCGCGTCTCGTCAGGCCACGGCGACGGCATCGGCCTCGACCCCCTGCCCGAGCGCCACCAGCAGCGCCTGGGCCTTCTGCAGGGTCTCGTCGTACTCGCGGGCCGGGTCGGAATCGGCGACGATCCCCGCGCCCACCTGCACATAGACCTGCCCCCGATGGACGACGGCGCTGCGGATGATAAGGTTGAGGTCCATCGCCCCGGTGAAGCTGATGTAGCCGATCGAGCCGGTGTACCACTGGCGCCGCACCGGCTCCAACGCGTCAATGCACTCGATCGCCCGCACCTTGGGGCACCCGGTGATCGTCCCGCCCGGGAAGACCGCCGCCAGGACATCAAACCAGTCGCGCCCCGGGCTGACTCGTCCTCGGATATTCGACACGATGTGCGAGACGTGCGAGTACTGCTCCAGCGTCATCAGGTCGGTCACCGCCACGGAGCCGTAGTCGCACACGCGGCCCAGGTCGCTGCGCTCCAAGTCCACGAGCATCAAATGCTCCGCCCGCTCCTTCGGATGGGCGATCAATTCGTCGAGCAGGCGGCGGTCGTCAGCCGGGTCTCCCGTCCGCGGCCGTGTCCCGGCGATCGGCCGGGTCTCGACGACGTCCCCGGCCCGCCGCACCAGCCGCTCGGGTGACGCGCTCACCAGCTGGACGTCCCCCGCGTCGAAATAGGCCGCGAACGGGGAGGGATTCACCGCGCGCAGGCGCCGGTAGAGTCCCCATGGCGAATCGGTGAGCGGCACCCGCAGACGCTGAGAGAGGTTGGCTTGGTAGATCTCCCCATCGGCGATCCAGCGCTGGGCCTCGCGGACCATCCGTTCGAACGCCGGTTGGCTCATCTCCGCGATGACTTCCGGGGGCGAGACGTGCGTGGTCGGGGACTGTCCCCGCAGGAGACCGTCCCCTGTACTCTTGGTCAGCCGCCCCTCCAGCGCGTCGAGCCGCGCGGCCGCCGCGTCGTAGGCGCGGTCCGGGTCGCCGTCCGGCGCCATCCGGGTGACCAGCCACACCGCCGGCTCGACGTGATCCATCGCGACGATGGTGTCGTAGAGCCCCACGCAGAGGTCCGGCAGATGGAGGTCGTCCGTCGCCTGGCGCGGCAGCCGCTCGAACCGATGGCCCAGGTCGTAGCCGAACACTCCGACCGCCCCGCCGACGAACGGCGGCAGTCCCTCGACAGTCACCATGGGGGCGTGGGCGAGCAAAGTCCTGAGGTCTTCCAGCGGTTGAGGATCGTCCGCCGACGCGCGGATCACTTGCGTCGGATCACAGCCGAGGAACGACCAGCGGCCGGTGATTGGATGGCGCCGGGCGCTTTCAAGGAGGAACGGGTACGCGCCGTCGAGGAGCCGCTCGCACAAGCTGGCCGGCTCGGCCGACAGGTCCACCCGCCGGGCCAGCGGGACGGACCGCCCCTGCCGAAGCCAGGACACAGCGAACGCGCGGGTTGGGGGGTCGAGGGGAGCCACGGGGCTATTCTACCGCCGGGATTACCGGCGGAGCAAGCGCCGTTCGGCCTGGTAGAGGGCCCGCTGGCGGCGGCCGGCGGCCACCTGGGCTTCGAGGGTCGGGACCTGACGAGTGAGGGTGGCCCGCTGGGACTCCCATTGCTCGACGTCCGCGGCTGCCCCGCCCTGCTGGATGAGGCGCGTCAGCTCCGTCTCGGTGCGGCGCAAACTCTGGAGGATGGCCGCCGTCCGGCGCAGCATCTCATCGGTGTCGCGGAGCTTGGCCTGGAGCAGCTGCCGGGCCGGCTCGAGCCGCTGTTCGAGGGCCTGGATCTGGTCCTGGGCCGCCCGCTCGGCGGCCCGGAGGGCGGCGCGGCGCGCTTGGATCTCCCGCAGGACGGCCGCCTGCTCGCCGTGCAGGGTCTGCTCCAACTGTTGGATCTCGGCGCTCACGGCGGTGCGCTGGGTCAGGAGGTCGGCGAAGGCCGGGTCCTGGCGGAGGACCTCCTCCGAGGAGAGCGGAGGGGTGACCCAGGAGCACCCCGCCGCCACGACCACGCTGATGAGCGCCGCCCGGAGGCGGCTGGGGGCCGTCACCGCTTGGACGACGGCGTCTTCAGCAGGTCGTCGAGGGTGCGGATCGGGACCACCGGCGCGCCGCGGCCGTTCCCATTCCCGTTCGCGTGGCCGTTCCCGTTCGCGGCCGCGGCCGGCGTCGGCGCCTGGACCTCCGACGGCTCGTAGTAGGTATACGGCTCGCCCGCATAGTTGCGCAGGGTCATCACGCCGTGCTCGTATTTGACGACGTAGTTCGGGCTGATCGGAATCTTCCCGCCGCCGCCGGGGCCGTCAATGACGTACGTCGGGACGGCGTACCCCGTCGTGTGGCCGCGCAAGGCCTCGATGATGTTGACGCCCGTCTCGACCGACGTCCGGAAATGGCTGATCCCCTGCGCCGGGTCGCATTGGTAGATGTAGTACGGCCGCACCCGGACCTTGAGCAGTTCGTGCATCAGCTTCTTCATCACGGCCGGGTCGTCGTTGATCCCCCGCAGGAGCACCGTCTGGCTCCCCAGCGGCACGCCGCTGTCGGCGAGCCGGTCCATCGCCTGCTTCAGGCGCGGCGTCACCTCTTTCGGATGGCAGAAATGGATGCTCATCCAGATCGGCGCGTAGCGCTTGAGTAGGCCGCAGAATTCCGGCGTCACCCGCTGCGGCATCGTCACCGGCGTCCGCGAGCCGATCCGGATGAATTCAATCGAGGGGATCGCCCGCAGGCCGGCCAGGATGGTCTCCAGCCGGCGCTCCGTCAGCATCAACGGGTCGCCGCCGGAGATCAGCACGTCGCGGACTTCCGGGTGGGCCCTCAGGTACGCGAAGGTCGCGTCGTAGTTGGCCGACGACATCAGCCCGCGGCTCGTCGTGCCGACCAGCCGGCGCCGCGTGCAGTGGCGGCAGTACATCGCGCACTGCTCCGTCACGAGGAACAGCACGCGGTCCGGGTAGCGGTGGACGAGGCCCGGGACCGGCATGTCGCCGTCCTCGCCGCACGGGTCGAGCAGGTCATGCTCCCGCAGCTCGAACTCCTCCATCGTCGGGATGCACTGCCGGCGGATGGGACAGTGCGGGTCCTGCGGGTCCATGAGCGAGGCCCAGTACGGGGGGATCGCCATGACCAGCCGTCCCTGCGTGCGGCGCGCCGCCTCTTCCTCGGACGGGGTCAGCGGAAACCAGCCCTTGAGCTGGTCCACGCTGGTGATCCGGTTCCGGAGCTGCCAGTGCCAGTCTTCCCACTCCTGCTCGGACACGTCCCGCCACATCGGAATGTGGTGATACCCGTTGTCTTGACTCACGGGCGACGACCTCCTCTCGACGGCCACAGCATGGCCATTCCCCCGGCGACGACCTCCACCGGAGCCGGCTCGACGGATGGGGGATGAAGGATGGATGCGGTCGGCGAGCACCGCGCCGCAGCCGACTGCACGAGGCGCTCGAGGAGCGCCGGGTAGTCCAGGCCCGCCGCGCGGGCCATCATCGGATAGTTCGATTCCTCAGGGTCGAGCCCCGGCAGGGGGTTCACCTCGAGGACGTACGGCGTGCCGTCGGCGGCGAGGCGGACGTCCACGCGGGAGAGGTCGCGGCAGCCGAGGACGTCGTGGGCGCACCGGGCGGCCGCGCGGACGCCGGCGGCGACGGCCGGCGCCAGGCGCGCCGGGCACCAGAAGGTCGGGGTCAGGCGCCGGGCGCGGTCCCCCTGGAATTCCTTCATGCGCCAGGAGTAGAACCGCTCGCCCGAGCCCTCGCAGGAGGAGAAATCAATTTCCAGCAGCGGCAGGACCTCGTCGCCGAGCAGGCCGACCGTCAGCTCCGTCCCCTCGATGAACTCTTCCACGAGGGCCGGCTGCGCGTACCGCGCGAGGACCCGCTGGACTTGCCGGGCGGCCTCCTCAGGGGTCGTCACCACGCTGGAGGCCCAAATCCCTTTGGCGGAGCCCTCGCGGTTGGGTTTGACGATGAGCGGGAACCGCAGGGCCGGGTCGAGCGGCGTCCCGGGCCGCGTCACCACCTGGAACGCCGGCGTGGGGATGCCGTTGGCCCGAAAGAGCTGCTTGGCCTTCCCTTTGTCGAGGGCGAGCGCCAGCGCGAGCACGCCGGACCCGGTGTACGGGACTCCCAGGAAATCGAGGATGGCCGGGACGCGCGACTCGCGGGCCTCGCCGGAGGCCCCCTCGGCGAGATTCAGGACGAGGTCCACGCGATGCGCGCGGAACCAGGCCGGCAGATCGGGCGTGGCCTCCACCAAGTACACGTGATGGCCGCCGGCCCGCAGGGCCCCGGCCACCTGCTGGACGGCCTTCGCGCTGTCGAACTCCGAGTAGGCATCCTCGGAGTCCCCGGGCGACGGAGCCTCGGGCTTCAGGTTATAGGTCAGTGCGAGAGTGTACGACATGGCTCCTTCAACCCGTGGCGGGCGATCGCCGCGTTGAGGATCCGCTGGATCATCGCCTGATACGACAGGCCGAGGTGATTGGAGATCGTCATGAACACGTCTTCGGTCGAGAGCGACGGCAGGGGGTTGATCTCCAACACGTACGGCCGCCCCTGCCGGTCCACCCGGACATCCACCCGCCCGAAGTCGCGGCACTCGATCGCCTGATACGCGCGCACCGCCAGGGTCCGCAGCGTCTGCTCGAGCGCCGCCGGGATCTTGGCCGGGCACAGGTAGCGGAGGCCCGGCGCGCTGATGCGGGAGAAGGTGTAGAAGCGATCCCCCAGCTCCGCCTGGCCGTCCATCTCGATCTGGACGGCCGGCAACGGCTCCGGCGGATCGTTGCCGATGACGGCGACGGTGAATTCCGTGCCGGGGATGAACTCCTCGACGAGGGCCGGCTGGCGGTAGGTCCGGATGAGCCAGTCGGCCTGCTGTCGGAGGGCTTCGAGCGATTGGACGCGCGACTTCTCGGAGAGCGACTTGCTGGACCCCTCGTGGCGCGGCTTGACGATGAGGGGGAACGGCAAGGGGGAGGCGGTCAGCTCGCCGGCGTCGCGGACGACGAACCCCCGCGGCGTGGGAATCCCCTCCGCGAGGAACACCTGTTTGGCGACAACTTTGTCGAGGGAGACGCCGAGCGAGAGGGCGTCGGAGCCGACGTACGGGATGCCGTGATGCTCCAGCAGCAGCGGGACTTGGGATTCCCGGTTGCGGCCGCCGATCCCTTCGGCGATGTTGAAGACGAGGTCCACCCGCCGGAGGTCGGGCCCCGCCAGGAGCCGCCGGAAGTTCCCCAGGGGGACGACCTCGTGCCCGGCGGCGCGGATCGCCTCGGCGATGATCTCGACGGTGCCGGGGGCATCGAATTCGGCATACGCGTCCGCCGGGTCACTCCCCTGCGGCTCGACGTCGGTCTTCAGGTCGTACGTGAGCCCAACGATCATGCCCGAAAAACAGCGAGAGGGCCCCTCTGACGATGAGCCCTCCGCTGAACGCTCGGTGGTGTATTCAATTGTGAACGAGGGAACCCCTCCTCGCCTCGATTAGCCCCGCCGCCACTTGTCCACCTGCTCCGACACGAACCGGCCGGCCAGGTCCTTGCACCCTAACCCGAACGCCAGGGCCGCGCCGGCGGCCAGCGCGGCGATCACGATGTTCAACTGCATGTGCAGCGTGGTCATGCCGATGAATTTCTCGAGCGCGACCTCGATCGCGAACACCAGCAGGACGACTTTCGTGATCTGTCCCAACCCCTTCGACTGCTTGACGCCGGCGTTCGCGGTCACGGTCTGCACGAGCGACCCGAGCATCGTCGCGAAGAATCCCCCGAGGATCAGGATGATTACCCCGGCGATGACGTTCGGGATATAGAGGAGGACGCGGTCGAGCAGTTCAGCGGTCGCCGTCATGCCCAAGGCGTTGACGGCCGCCACCAGCGTCCCCAGGAGGACGAGCCAATACAGGAAAACCCCGAGGAGCTCCGAGAGCGTGTAGGCGACGGCCCCCTTGCGCAGGACCTCGCTCAACCCGGCCCGCTGGGCCAGGTCGTCCACGCGCACGGTCTTCAAGGCCCTCACCACCACCTCCTGCAGGATGCGGGCGGCCAGCCACCCGACCAGCAGAATCAGCAATGCCCCGAGCAGCACTGGCACAAACGACGCGAGTCTCGCGAAAAGAATTCTCAACGGATCCACTAAGATCGTTTGAGCATCCATCCGCTCATCCCTCCTCGTTAGTCAGCCGTCATGCACGCGGCATGTGTGCGCTTACCGTAGCATACGCCGCGCGCGAATGTCAAAAATATTCTAAACATTGTTCTGATAGAATAGACGGCATGGCGACCCTTGTGCTGCTCCGGCACGGCGAATCGCAGTGGAATCAGGAAAACCGTTTCACCGGCTGGGTGGATGTCCCGCTCTCGGCCAAGGGGGTGACGGAGGCGCGCCGTGCCGGCGCGGCCCTGCAGGCGGCCGGCCTGCGCTTTGACGTTGCCTACACCTCGGCCCTCCGGCGCGCGCAGGACACGCTCACCATCGTGCTGGAGGTGCTGGGACAGACCGGGATTCCGGTCACGAAGGACCAAGCGCTGAATGAGCGGCACTACGGCGACCTGCAGGGGTTGAACAAGGCGGAGACGGCGAAGCAGTTCGGCGACCAGCAGGTCCATCTCTGGCGGCGCAGTTACGACATCGCCCCGCCGGGCGGTGAATCGCTCAAGGACACCGCCGCGCGCACCCTGCCCTACTTTCAATCACAGGTCGTACCAACGCTCAAGGCCGGCCAGACCGTGCTCGTGGCCGCGCACGGCAATTCCCTGCGCTCGATCGTCATGGACCTGGAGCATCTGACCACAGAGCAGGTCCTCGAGCTGAACCTCGCCACCGGCGTCCCGTACGTCTACGACCTCGACTCGAAGTTGAAGATTCTCTCGAAGAAAACGCTGTAAGATAACAATTTAGGTCCTCATGAATTCTTTGCGCACAAGTGCCTTATAAATCGCAACGGAGTGGGTGTCTCTAAGCTCAGTGGTCCATTTGTAGAAAAACTCCAACTCATCAACCCCGCTCGGCACAGCAAGCGTCTTGTTCCGTCGCTTCTCTCTCCCAATTTGATTGGCGGCGACTTCCGTGACTAACTCGGCAACGATGGCTTGATTTAAGGGTTCGTCCTGTCCTTCACCTAACGGGCCGAAAAAGAGCTGGATGCACGGTGATTTCGTATTGACGATGATATATCCTGTTGAGGATTCGAACCACGCACGCCGTGGTTCATCCCGCTCTACGAATCGTATCCCTTTGAACAATCCCCCCTTCTTGGCCGGCGCTCGCTCCCGCCTCTCAGAAACGACCTCTACCGAAGCTACCGCAGTCTTTGTTCCACACCGGGCAGTGACAAAACCTTGGGCACCATGCTGAATTCCCTCAACCTCAATCTCAACCGTACACAGACCTTCTTTTCCCGCAGGAGGCACTAAGGCGTTTGCGGTTACCACTCTTATGCCTGGGCTGTCTGTCATGAGCTGAATCATCTCACCGGCATTCGCTTTTCCATCAGGAACGATCCGAAGCCGAAGTTTTTCGCTGGTGCCAAGCAAAATCGTGTAGTCGTCCGGAATGAACTCGAAACCGTCTGCAGGAACCCTAGGGGGTGGCGGAGGGGGCACTGGACCAGATCCCGGGGCCTCACCAATTTGGCCGAGCTGCTTCGCAGCAATTGCATTGAGGTCTTGCACTGCTTTGGCAAATCGCTTCCGGGTCTCGGTATCCTCTAGGGCTCGCTTGCTCTTTTCCGTCTCCTCTTTAATTTGTTTGATTACCTCTGCAACCTCCGTTCTCGCCGCAGCCCACAGGGCCTTCGAAAATGGGTGCGACAGCTCCAAACCATCACGAGTTCTCGTAACCACCATCTCCCCATGCCGTTGCAATTTGTAGAGCTCGTCACAGATGAGCTCGCCAAACAAATGCTCGGCATATGGTTCGTCATCGAAACCAAAGAGTGTAGCTTGGTGTACTGCCCTCTTGCTCATAATGAGGATCCCGCCCGTCCGACAAGAACCGCTCTGCGTTAATGGCTCCATAGCAGTGGCTTGACGAACCGTGAGACGCGCGGTCACGCTTTCAAATCCTTGGATGGCCAACTGTTTCTCACGTATTACTCGATTCTCAGGCACCTCATAACGGAGCGCATGGTCGCGGCCACTCTTGTCTTTGAGCACAACTGTTCGTCGAGGATCACTCAAAACACTCCTTAAACAAACATGCGTTTGAATGTCTCTCTTCAGCGTCTCGAATCGAGGGACGCGGACTTTCGGGTTTGTTATTCGGATCTCTACGAGGGTCCCGTTTACGGGGATCCCAAGCGCATCGCGGTCTCTGAAATGCTCCCCGTTTGAACTGGACTGGAGAATAAGAGAGAATGGAGTCCAGACAAACGGAGGCGACGATGGCATCACGAC
>Ga0155282_1090_pt2 | contig 11909 bp, 12 predicted proteins | sample RifCSPhighO2_02_FD_106250 | JGI IMG/M metagenome (GOLD analysis project Ga0155282, IMG submission 106250) | Omnitrophica WOR_2 bacterium RIFCSPHIGHO2_02_FULL_68_15 | reverse complement strand
TGGGCAATGGTTTCTTGGATCACCTGCTCAATGGTCATGCCATCGCGGGACTCGACGACGGCGATATGCCGGGCGCGAAGGATGGTTTTATCGGCGTCGGAGACTTCGCCCGGCATCGTGATCATCACGCTGTACTCGGCCATCTCTGCATGACGGGGCGCCTCGAGAATCACCCGCGTACGTTGTGTGGGCACCAGCAACCTTGCAAACGTTTCCGTGCCCGGCGTGTAGTACACCAACAGCAACTTTATGACGTAATCCGGCTGCTCTGCATCTTTTGCAAATGGGTTGGTGGTATCCCACGGCGGGAGCATGACCGGCTCCTCCATCCCCGCGGCGGTGCCGGTGGTTGTCCATATTTGACGAACGATTTCAAGAATTGCCCGCTGACCTTCCCCATTCTGCATCCCCATGGCTCGTCTGCGAGCGTCCCGCGCAACATCCGACCCATCGGGAGTCAACGCCAGCAGCGACACACCACCGACGTTGAACCAGATTGGACCCTTATGCGTGCTCACAATCTCCCCGGCTTGCTCAGCAACATGCGGGAGACTTGCTCTTCCCGAGGATGCTCTAACAAAGCTTTGATCGCCACGGTGATCGTGTTCGGCGCAACGCCGAGCTCCTGCTGAATCATGCGGCCGACACCCTCCTGCACGACCCTTCGGCGACGGGGCATCGCAGGAATGTCACCTTCGAAACTTTCATTGAACATCACTGACAAGTCCGCCGCGTACATCCCGAGGATCTCGTCTTTGGTAAGCAGGGTCTTGGCCTGCATCAGGAGCCCCACGCCCCCATCGATATCCAGCACCTTCGTCACCGTTTCCCCCTGCTGCAGACTGCGCGCGAGTCGCCCATCGCTCGTCGTCACGTAGTGCTTTTCCTGCAGCGCCGACGGATCCGATTGGAGCATCGCAAACCATGACTGTTCAGTCCCAACCATATCCAATGTCCCATATTGGCACTGGACATACAGAGGGTGGGCTCGTCCTGGAACGACAACACGATACCGCACCGTTCCTTCGGGGGCATCCGATAATTCCTGCCACTCACCCGTCAACGCCCCGAACGCCTCGAAATCCTCCTCCATCCCCGCGGCGGGAAGCGAGACGGTGCGGGCATCGTCCGAAGCCTGCAGGGCCTCGCCCACCTGAGATTCGTGGCCTTCCAAACCGGCGCGCAACGCATAGGCGGGGGACGGCGCGGCGGAGGTGGCGAGCGCTGCCACGAGGGCGACGGCCAGCCAGCGATATTGGGAATGTCGTGGGGTTATCATCGGGGTTACAGAACAAGTATAGCTGGTGGTGCGGAAGGATTCAAGAGGAACGGCGGATTTTTTCTACGATATATAAATTACTAACTCAAATTTTTAACGCGTTGACCCACAACAAGTTACGAGGATCTCCGACACTGATCTCTTGTTCAGCACTACCGGTAGGCCTCGCCGCGAGGCTTGACGCGATACACCGTCACCCGCTTGAGCTGATCATCAATCGTGAACAGGACCCGATAGTCACCCACACGCAGTCGGTACCCGTCACGACCGACGAGTTTCTCCACTTGGGGATGTCGGGGCTGGATGGCTAACTGCTCGGTTCGGTGGAGAATCCGACTCTGTTGATCGCGGGGGATTCGACGCAGATCTTTTTCGACCCGACGGTCATACGCCAGTGTATACACGGCGGAACAACCGCTATCGGGCGAGGCGTTTCAGGAGGGCTTCGTGGGACATCGTGCCGTGGCTCGTGCGGACCGCACGCTTGAGATCCATCGCGTCTTCGAGGTCTTCAAGATGCGCTATCAACCGCCGGTACACCGGCAGGGACAGCACCACCGCTTCGGGCGTGCCGCGCTCATTCACCACATAGCCAGGTCGTAACTGAACCATTGGGATACCTCCACGCATGAGTATAGCACGAGGGGCGCGAAGACGACACTATGACCTGCTGGTCAAACTCCGCAGGGTATCAGGGAAGGCGGGATAGGAGGTGCGGATGCAGGCGGTGTCTTCGATGAGGACGGGGCCGTCGGCGGCCAGCGCCGCGATGGCGAAGGCCATGGCGGTGCGGTGGTCGCCGCAGCTGGCGATGCGGCCGGCGCGCAGGCGCAGGGGGCCTTCGATGACGACGGTGTCCCCCTCCACCGAGGCGCGGCCGCCCAACGCCGCGAGGCCCGTCGCCATCGAGCGGATGCGGTCGGTCTCTTTGACGCGGAGCTCCCCGGCCCCTTCGATGACGGTGCGGCCGTCGGCGGCGGCCGCGGCGATCATCAGGACCGGGAGTTCATCAATCAGCATCGGGATGACGGCCGGCGCGATGGTCGTGCCGTGCAGGGGGGCATACTCCACCGTCACATCGCCGCGCGGCTCCCACCCGTCGTCCGGATGCTCGCGAACCGTCACCGACGCCCCCATCGCGCGGAGGACGTCGAGGACCGCGGTGCGGGTGGGGTTGAGCCCGACGTCGCGGACCGTCACGGAGGAGCCGGGGCGGAGCGCCGCGGCCACCCACCAGAACGCGGCGCTGGAACAATCGCCGGGGATGCGGAACGCCTGCCCGGTCAGGGCGGCCCCGGCTTTCAGGGTGATCGTGCGCCCGTCGGACGGGTCGCCGATGATGGAGAGCCAGGGGCCGGCCCCCATCGCCAACAGCATCCGTTCGGTATGGTCCCGCGTCGGAACGCGCTCTTTCACCACCGTCTGGCCGTCGGCGCACAGGCCGGCCAGCAGGATCGCCGATTTCACCTGGGCGCTGGGGACCGGCATCTCATAGGTGATGCCCTTGAGCGGGCCGCCGCGCACCGTCAGCGGCGCGAAGTTGGCGTTGTCGCGCCCGTCCAGGCGGGCCCCCATCGTGCGCAGGACATGGGTGACGCGGGCCATGGGGCGCTGAGAGAGGGAGGGGTCGCCGGTCAGCGTGGCGGCGAACGGCTGGCCGGCCAGAATGCCGAGCAGGAGCCGCATCGTGGTGCCGGAGTTGCCGCAGTCAATCGGGGCGGCGGGGGGCGTCAGTCCCCCAAGACCCCGGCCTTCCACCACCACCTCGTCGGCGCTCCAGGAGATCGCCACCCCCAGGGCCGCCAAGGCCCGATGGGTGGCGCGGCAATCCTCGGCGTCGAGCATGTGGGTGAGGCGGGTCGTGCCGGAGGCCAGCCCTCCCAAGAGGAGGGCGCGGTGAGACATGGATTTGTCGCCGGGGACATCCACGGTGCCGCGCAGGCGCGCAGCGGGAGCAACGGTCAAGGATTCCATGCTGGAGAGGGGCGCGGCCGACTTACCCTCTGCGGACGACGTCCCCTTCCTTAATCTCCGTCTTGGTCTGCTCAGGCAGGAGGTTCGCCGCCGACATGTTCTCGTAGACGCGCTCCACCTGCACCTTGCCGATCACCCTGTTGGCGCGGAGGACTTCCAAGAATTGGCCGGGCTTGAGGCCGTCCTTCTCCCCGAAGCTGACGACGATGAAGTTGAATTCCCGGTTAACCACCAGGACGGTCCCGGCGGAGGCGGCCGCTGTGGGCGCGCCCTTCAAGGGGGGAACCTGCTGGACCGGCGGCGCCGGCTTGGCGATGGCCGCTCCGGTCGTGGCCGGCGCGGCGCCGGACGACGGGGTGACCACGATGGTCTCCGGCGATGTCCCGGCCGTCATCATTTCTTTGACGCGGCGCTCGAGCGCTTCCTTCGCCTGCCGCAGTTGGGTCAGATCGTCCTGCACTTTCTTCGTGTCCTGCTTGGCCTTGGCCAGTTCATCCGCCAGCGCCAGCTTCTCGCGGCGCTCGGTGTCCAAGCGGCCCGCCGCATCATCCAACTCCGCCTGAGTGCTGGTCAACTCTACTTTGGCGTCTTCGACCGCCTGCCGCTCCGTGGCGATCTCATCGGCCAATTCCTTGGCCTTGTCCATCAGCGAGGTGACCTGGCCGTTGAGCGCCTCCACCTTGGCCTCCAGATCGGCCTTCGCCTTGGTCAGCTCCTCTTTCTCCTGCTCCAGCGTCGCCTTGACCTTCAAGACCTCTTCCAACTGGGACTCCGCCCACATCCGCTTGCTCTGTTCCGACGCGCGCCCCATGTAGAAGGTCACGGCCGCGAACGTGGCGACCACGCTGATGAGGATAAGACCAATCGTGAGACCTTTATTTTGGCTGGGCATCGAGACCTCGGGTGCAGGATGTTCGATTGCTGGCATGAGGGGGAGTATAGCACGCGGCCGCGGCGCTTGGCAATACCTGCGTGAAGGCGGCCGGCCAAGGGGCGGTGAACTCAACCGACTCGCCGGTGGCCGGGTGGACGAAGCCGAGACGCCAGGCATGCAGGAGCTGGCGGGTGATCGGGGCGCCGGCGACCGACGTCGGGCCACGGTATTTCGGGTCGCCGAGGATGGGGTGGCCCAGGTGCGCCAGGTGGACCCGCAACTGGTGGGTGCGCCCGGTCTGCGGCGTCAGCTCCAACAGCGTCATGCCGGGGAACCGTCCCAGCACCCGGTAGTGGGTGATCGCCTCCCGCCCCCGCCCCGCCGGCTGGACCGCCACGCGCTGGCGGTCCTTGGGATGGCGGCCGAGCGGGGCGGCGATGACCCCCCGCTCGCGCGGCACGCGGCCGCGGACGACGGCGACGTAGGTCCGCCGGACCGTGCGGTCGGCGAACTGCTTGGCGAGGGCCCGATGGGCGGCATCCTCTTTGGCGACGACCATGACCCCCGAGGTATCTTTGTCCAAGCGATGGACGAGGCCCGGCTTCGCAGGGCCGGCGACGGACGAGAGCTGTTGGGTGTGCGCGAGCAGGCCGTGAACCAGCGTCCCCGTCGCGTGGCCGGCGCCGGGATGCACCACCAGGCCGGCCGGCTTGTTGAGCAGGAGGAGGACGTCGTCTTCATAGAGGATGTCCAGCGGCATCGCCTCCGCGGTCACGCCGGAGAGCGGGGCCGGCGGAGGGATGTCCACCGTCAACATCACGCCGGGATGGATCGTCGTCTTCGCCGTCACTGGGCGCCCATCGGCCAGCACGCGGCCGTCGGCGATCCACCGCTGGAGCTGGGTGCGGGAACAGAGGTCGGCCAACCGCCGGGCCAGGTAGCGATCCACCCGCTCGGGCGGATCGCCCGGCGTCACCTCGACCGCGCGCGAAGCCATAGGAGGGCGGCCGCGATGAGCGGGATGCTGACGACCTGCGAGAACGTCAGCGGCCCGAGGACGAGCGGGTTGTCGCCGCGCAGGAATTCCACGGCGAACCGCCAGGCACCGTAGCCGACGGCATACCAGGCCAATTGGGTGCCCGCGGCGACCGGCGTGCGGGCGCGCTGAAAGAGCGCGGCGGCCAGCAGGAGCAGGGCGGCCGACTCGTAAAGCTGGGTAGGATGGCGGGCCAGCGCTTCGCCGGGGAACAGGACCCCCCACCACCCCGTGGTCGGCCGGCCGTAGCAGCAGCCGTTGAAGAAACAGCCGAGCCGGCCGATCGCCTGGGCCAGCGCGACGGAGGGAACGAGGAGGTCCATGGTCGGGAGGACCGGCAGGCGCTGGCGGCGCGCCAGCCACAGCGCCGTCGCCACCCCGCCGAGCAGTCCGCCGTAGAACACAAGCCCGCCGTGATCGAGCCGGAGGATTTCCCAGGGTTGGGCGCGGTAGAACGGCCAGTGCTGGGCCACGTAGACGAGGCGGCCGCCGGCCAGCCCGCCGACGACGCTCCAGAGCGAGAGGTCCATCACCTGTGTCGGGGTGGCGCCGATCCGCCCGGCGCGGCGGGCCGCCATCTGCGCGGCGATCAGGACGGCGGCCGCCAGCAGGACACCGTAGGTATGAATGGTGACCGGACCCCAGGACCACAGCACGGGGTACATCTCAACGGTCCCTCCACCAGGCCCACAAGATGAGGGCGGCCCCGATGGTAATCGCGCTGTCGGCCAGATTGAAGACCGGCCAGACGCGAAAATCGAGGAAGTCCACGACGGCGCCGAACCGGAGGCGGTCCAGGAGGTTCCCCAACGCCCCGCCGAGGATCAACCCCATCGCCCAGGAGACCGGCAAGGGCCAGGCCGAGGGCTTGGACTTCACCGTGACGACGAGGACGGCCACCAACAAAAGGGCCAACCCCAGCACCATCCCGCCCTGGCCGGCGAAGAGGCCGAACGCGATGCCGGGATTGCGGACGAGGGTGAGGTGGAAGATGCCCGGCAGGAGGGGGAGCGACTCGCCGAGCGTCAGGCGCTGGAGCATCCACCACTTCGTCGCCTGGTCGAGCGCCAGGACGACGGCGGCGAGCCCCGCGATCCATGTCCGCATCGGAGGGTTACGACGCCGGCGGCGGGGGCGGGAGGATGACGCTCCGCGAACGCTGCGTCTTCTCCTCGGACGACTGGCACCGGATGCAGAGCTTCGCATACGGGACGGCGGTCAGCCGCTTCTTCGGGATCGGCTTCCCGCAGGTCAGGCAGGCCCCGAACCGTTTTTCCGAGATCCGCTTCAGCGCTTCTTCGATGTCGTAGAGGACCCGCTGGGCGTTAGTGGCCAGCCCGAGCGAGAATTCCCGGTCGTAGTTGTCGGTGGCGGAGTCCGCCATGTGAAAGCTGTATCCGGAGAGGTCGCCGGTGGCCTCGCGCTGGGACCGGTTCAGCGTATCCTTCTCGATGTGCTTGACCTCCGCCAGCAGGCGCGCCTTCTTCGCCAAGAGCAGTTTCTTGTACTTGGCCGATTCGCCTCGCATCATGACGACACAGACTCCTTGGGGGTTAAGACGCCGGCACAGCGGGCGCACACATCCGGGTGCTCGGCCGACTGGCCAGAAGGCCGTGGCGCCGCTTCCTCTGGCGGCGGCCGCCGGCCGACATCCTGCGTATAGCGCCAGCACCGCGCGCACTTGACGCCCGGCGCGCGGCGGACCTCGACGCGGACCGGGCCTGGCTCGGTCCCGCGGACCAGCTCGGCCGCCGACACCATCAACAGCTCGGCCAGCGCCGGCGCCAGCGGCTGGAGGGCGGTCCAGGCGGCGGGGTCCGACACCGTCACGGTCACGGCCGCCTCGCCGGAGCCGCCGATCACGCCGGCGGCCCGCTGGGCTTCGAGCGCCTTGAGCGCGGCGTCCCGCAGTGGAAAAAAAACGGTCCAGGATGGGTCTTGCAACCCACCGGCGCCCTCCGGCCAGTCCGCCAAATGCACGCTGGGGTATGGCTGGCGGGGCGCCAGCGCCGTCCAGGCCTCATCGGCGGTGAACGGCAGGATCGGGGCGGCCACCGTCGCCAACGCGTCATAGATCCGCCAGAGCGCCGTCTGCGCCGAGCGTCGGAGCGGGTCGGCTGGGCGTAAGGTATACAACCGATCCTTCAACGCGTCCAGATAAAAATTCGACAGGTCCACCGTGCAGAACTGGGCCAGCCCTCGGACGACCCGGTGGAACTCGTACGCCTCGTACGCGGCGGTGGCCTCGGCCACCACGGCCGCTGTACGGGCGACCGCCCAGCGGTCCACCGGCGTCAGCCTGTCGAGGGCCACGCCGTCCTTGGCCGGGTCGAAGTCGGCGAGGTTGCCGATCACGTACCGCAGGGTGTTGCGGATCTTCCGGTAGAGCTCCGCCGTCTGCTCCAAAATGGTCGGGGAGAGCCGGACGTCCTCGGCGTAGTCGCCGGCGGCCACCCAGAGCCGCAGGATGTCCGCCCCGTGGGTGGCGAGGATATCCTGGGGCGCAATGACGTTGCCCAGCGACTTCGACATCTTCCGCCCTTCCCCGTCCACGACGAACCCGTGGGTCAGCACCGCGCGGAACGGCGGGGCGTCGTGCACGCCAAGTGCGACGAGCAGGGAAGTCTGGAACCATCCGCGGTGCTGGTCGCTCCCTTCCAAGTAGAGGTCGGCCGGGAACGCCAGGTCGGTGTCCCGGCGGGGCCAGAGCACGGCGTGATGGCTGGCGCCGGAGTCGAACCAGACGTCAATGATGTCTTCTTCCTTCTGGAGCGCCGGCTCGGCGCAGCACCGAGGGGCGGTCCCCAGCACCTGCTCGGCCGGCGTCTCGAACCAGGCGTCCGCCCCGCGCTCGCGGAACAGGAGGACGACCGCCTCCCGCAGCTCGGCGGCGTAGACCGTCCCGCAGGCCGTGCAGGTGATGATCGGGATCGGCACCCCCCACGACCGCTGGCGAGAGAGGCACCAGTCGGGGCGCCCGGCCATCATCGCGCCGATCCGGTTCTTGCCCCAGGTGGGGATGAACTGGATCTGCCCGTCAATGGCCGCGCTGGCCCTCGCCCGCAGGTCCCGGTGGTCCACGTCGAGGAACCACTGCGGGGTGGCCCGGAACAGGATGGGGCGCTTGCACCGCCAACAATGGGGATAGGAATGCTGGTGCGGCGCCGGCTCGCCCACGAGCGCTCCCCGCTGGCGCAGGAGCTCGATGATCGGCCGGTTGGCCTTGAACACCGGTTGGCCGACGCAGGGGGCGAACGCCTCCGTAAACCGGCCCTTCCCGTCCACGGGGGAGAGGATTTCCAGCCCGGCGCCGAGATGCCCGGCCTGATAATCGTCCTCGCCGTGGCCGGGGGCGATGTGGACGATGCCGGTGCCGTCGGTCTCGGAGACGAACGCCGCGAGGATCCCTTTCGAGAGGCGCGGGAGGAACGGGTGCTGGGCCTCCAGCCCGTCCAGGTCGTCGCCGAGGCAGGAGGCGAGGGTCTTCACCGACTCGCCCCAGCCGAGCGCCTGCCGCAGGGACTCGACGAGGGGCGCGGCGACGAGGAACCGCGTCCCCGGCCCGGTCTCGATGATGCGGTAGGTCAGCTCAGGGTGGAACGCCAGCCCCGTGTTGGCCGGCAAGGTCCAGGGGGTCGTCGTCCAGGCCACCGCGGCGATCGGTGCCCCGTCCGCCAGCGCGGGCCAGCGCGACCGGACGGCCGCGGGGGTGAGGGTGAACGCGACGTAGACGGCGTCGGAGGTCTTCGTCTCGTACTCCAGCTCCGCGTCGGCGAGCGCCGTCTCGCACTCGGCGCACCAGGGCACGGGCTTGAGCCGCCGCTCGATGAACCCCTGGCCGAACAGCGTCAGGAAGCAGTCGGCGATCGCCGCCTGATAGCCGTGGTCCATCGTCAGGTACGGCCGGTCCCACTCGCCGACGATCCCCAGCCGCTGGAAGGCAGCGCGCTGCAGCCCGACGTACTTCTGGGCGTAGGCGCCGGCCTGGCGGCGGAAGACGTCGCGCGGGACCTCATCCTTGCGCTGGCCCAGCTCTTTGAGCAGTTGATGCTCGATCGGCAGGCCGTGGCAGTCCCAACCGGGGACGTACGGGGCATCGTATCCGCGCATCGTCTTGTACCGGACGATGATGTCCTTCAAGATTTTATTCAGCGCGTGGCCGATGTGGATCTCGCCGTTGGCGTACGGCGGACCGTCGTGGAGCACGAACCGGGGGCGGCCTTGCCGGCGCGCGCGGACCTGCTCGGCCAACTGCATCCGCGCCCACTCGGCCAGCTGCTCCGGCTCCCGCGCGGGCAGATTGGCTTTCATGGGGAACGCGGTCTTCGGGAGGTTCAGGGTGGCGCGGTAATCGCCCATGGGGGAGTGGCGCTACAGGGCCATCCGCTCGATGAGCCGCTCGGCGAGGCGGGTGATCTTCGGCTCCGCCTCAGTCGCCACGCGGATGACCTCTTCCACGGTCGTCGGCTTCAAGGTCTCCGGGATGCACCGGTCGGTGACACAGCTGATGCCGAAGATGCGGAACCCGGCATGCACGCCGACGAGGACTTCCGGCACGGTGGACATCCCGACGACGTCGGCGCCGATGCGCCGCAGGAACGTGTACTCCGCGCGGGTCTCGAGGTTCGGCCCGGTGACGGCGACATAGACCCCCTGATGGAACCGGATGGTCTCTTCGCGCGCGATCTGGGCCGCCAGCGCCAGCAGGGCCGGATCGTACGGGGCGGACAGATCCGGAAAACGGATCCCCAACCGCTCGTCGTTGGGGCCGACCAGCGGATTCCCAGCCATGAGGTTGATGTGGTCGCTGATCGCCATCAGGTCGCCGGGCTGGTAGTCGGGATTCATTCCGCCGCAGGCGTTCGACACGATGAGGACCTTCGCGCCGAGGGCGCGCAGAACGCGGACCGGATAGGTCACCTGCTGGTAGGTGTATCCTTCGTAGGCGTGGAACCGCCCCTCCATCGCGGCCACCACCTTGCCGCCGAGCATCCCGACGACCAGCTCCCCTTTATGGCTCTCGACCGTCGAGACCGGGAAGTGCGGGATCGCCGCATAGGGGACCCGCTGGGGGTTGGCCAAATGCTCTCCGACGCGGCCGAGGCCGGTGCCGAGGATCACCGCCACCTGCGGGGTCTGCGTGACCGTCCGCCGGATGGCGGCGACGCTCTCCTGGATCTGGTCGTAGAGAAGGGCGCTCATCGGAGCCGCAGACTCAGGTCCATCAACGTGGTCACCAGGAACTTCTGGATGAACACGATCAGCAGGAACGCGATGAGCGGCGAGAGGTCGAGCCCCATGCGCCAGGTGGGGATCACCCGCCGCAGGGGGTCGAGGACCGGCTCCGTCGCCGTGTGCAGGAACCGGACGATCGGGTTGGTCGGGTCGGGGTTGACCCAGCTGATCAGCGCGCGGATCAGGATCAGCCAGTACATGATGGTGAGCAGGATGGAGAGGATCTGCGCGGCGGCCGACACAAGATTGGCAAGGACGAACATCTGTTGGCTACGCTCCGAGTTGGGCCGACCGCCGCGCCGCGGCGGCGAGGCCGGCGATGACACCGGCCCCCACGCCGGCCTGTTCAAACACCTGCAAGGCCGCCTCCGTCGTGCCCCCTTTCGAGGTCACGCGGGTCCGGAGGACCGCCGGCGACTCCCCGTGACGGGCCGCCAACTGCGCGCTGCCGAGCACCGTCTGGCGGACGAGCCGCTCCAGGGCCGCCTCCGGCAGTTTCAAGCGCCGGCCGGCCGCCAGCATGTGCTCCATCAGATAGAAGACATAGGCCGGGCCGCTGCCGCTGACCGCGGTGACCGCGTGAAAATGCCGCTCCGGCAATTCCAGGACCTCCCCCAGCGCGCCGAAGATGGCACGCGCAACGGCCAGATGCGCGGGGCGCGCGGCGCGGCCCCCGCAGAGGACGGTCATCCCCTGCCGGATCTGCGCCGGCGTGTTGGGCATCGCCCGGACGACCGATTGGCGGGCCGGCAATGACCGTTCGATCGAGCCCGTGGAACAGCCCGCGGCGATGGAGATGATCAGTTGCGACGGCGCCAGGGCCGGGGCGATCTCCTCGAGTACCGCCGCCAGCTCCTGCGGCTTAACGGCCAGGATGAGGACGTCGCTGGCCCGCGCGAGCGCCGCGTTCGAGGCCATCGTGCGGATCCCCAACCGGCGCAGGCCGGCCTGCCGGGCCGGCGACGGATCGGCGCCGCGCAGCCGCCCGGCGGTCGCCACCCGCGCCTCCAGGAGGCCGCGCAGAATGGCCGCCCCCATCGTCCCGCACCCGATCACCCCAATCCGCTGTGTCAGCATGATTATCCGAAGATCGCCGTCCCGATCCGCACCATCGTCGCCCCCTCCTCCACCGCCACCTCAAAATCCTGGCTCATCCCCATCGAGAGCTCCGGAAGCTTGAACCGCTCGGCCAATTGCCGCAGGGTGCGGAAATAGGGCCTGGCTTGCTCCGGGGCCTTGACGATCGGGGCCATCGTCATCAAGCCTTTGGCCTGCACGTGCGGGAGCGTCCCGATCACCGCCAACAGCGGATCCACCGCCTCGGGCGGCACGCCATGCTTGGTATGCTCGCCGGAGGTATTGACCTCGATCAACACCGGCACCGTCCGCCCCGCCTCGGCGGCCTGCCGCTCCAGCATGAGGGCCAGCGCGACGGTGTCCACCGAATGGACCCAGCCGAACTGGGCGACGGCGAGCTTGACCTTGTTGCGCTGAAGATGGCCGATCATGTG
>Ga0155282_1104_pt2 | contig 12160 bp, 11 predicted proteins | sample RifCSPhighO2_02_FD_106250 | JGI IMG/M metagenome (GOLD analysis project Ga0155282, IMG submission 106250) | Omnitrophica WOR_2 bacterium RIFCSPHIGHO2_02_FULL_68_15 | reverse complement strand
ACTCTCTCAACCCCTCCTCCTTGAACGGGTTCCCTTCCCACCGCTTGGCCGGCAACGCGCTCAAGACGGCTTCCTCCTCCTTCACGTGCGGGTGCAGGTAGAAGAGGTAGTCCTTGGGCTGGACCTCGCAGGCGAGGAGCCGCTGGGCCACCTCGGCCGGGTGGTCCACCCCCAACAGGTCCAGCAGGACGAGGTCCGGGTGGGCCGCCAACAGGAGGCCGACGGCCTGCTCAGGGTCCGCGGCGATGTGGACCTTGTAGACCCCGCCGGCATCGGCCGGGTGCCCGAAGAACGTCTCCAGGAGATGCGCCAGTGTGATGACCGGCTCGATGATCAAGAGTTGCGCGACCGGTTGCCCGTGGGCGGCCGCCTGGCTCCTCCCGCCCATCATGAGGTCCCGGAGCTCGTCGGTGTCCTTGTCGGCCAAGAGCGCGCTGATGGTCTTGACGAGTTTTTCCACGGCCAATGGCTTGGCCAGGAACGCGTCGCAGCCGATGGCGCGGACGGCGGGTTCCCGGTCCGGGTAGCCGGTGACGACCACGACTTTCGTCATCGGCCAGTGGGCTCGGAGGTCACGGAGCACCGCCTCGCCGGGCAGGCCGGGCATGTGCAGGTCGAGAACCGCCAGGTCCATCGGCTCCCGCCGGAGCGCGGCCAGCGCCTCATCGCCGGAAGCGGCCTGGACCACCCGGTAGCCCCGGTCCAGAAAGAAGGCGGCGAGGCCCGCCGTGACCCGCGGCTCATCGTCCACGACCAACAGCTTGAACTCCATCGTCAGCCCCGGCCCCGCCGGGCGATCTCAGCCACGGCGGCGTCCAGCGTGGCCTTGAGGACGGCGTGGTCGAGCGGTTTGATAAGATAGTCCCGCGCCCCCTGGGCCAACGATTTCGTCTTGAGGGCGTGGTCGTTGAACCCCGTCAGGACGTAGACGAGGATGTCCGGGTCGTTGGCTTTGGCCTCGCGGAGCACCTTCAACCCGCCGATGTCCTCCAGGTACAGGTCCAACAGCATGAGGGGCGGGCGCTCCACCTTGAGAATCCGGATGGCTTCCTCTCCCTGGTGCGCCAGCCGCACGTCGAAGTGCCACACCTCGCGCAACAGCGCCGCCAGCGTGCTGGCCAACGGCTCCTCGTCCTCCACCACGAGCAACTTAAGCGGCACGGCAGGCCTCCTTCGGGATCGGGAGTTCCACGGTGAAGCGGGTCCACCGTGGATACTCCGACTGCGCATAGACCTTCCCCTGATGGGCCTCGACGATCTTCTTGATGAAGTAGAGCCCCAGGCCGTGGCCGCCCAAGCCCCGCCCCTTGACGCCGGTGGCTTTGGTCGTGAAGTACGGCACGAAGACCTTGCGGAGGTTCTCCTTCTCAATCCCGATCCCATCATCTTCGATGACGACCGACAGCCAGCTGTCCCGTTCGGCGGCCTGGATCCGGATCTGCCCCTTGTAGGGAGCGGGCACGGCCGGCAGGTCCCCCCGATGGAGCCGGAAGATCTTCTCCCGGATGGCGTCCATCGCGTTGTCAATGAGGTTCATGAACGAGTCGTGGAGCTGGGCGGCATTGCCCAGGATCGGCGCCAGGTGTTCCGGGACCTCGTTGAGGATCGCCGGCTCCACCTCCTCGCCTTCCACCTTTTCCCGGGCGTGCTTGATCCGGACGAACTCGATGGCGTGCGCGATGAGCGGCGGGATCTCGGCCGGTTTGAACTCCTCCGGGATCGCCTTCGCCAAACTCATGATCCCCTTGGAGATCTGGCCCCCCATCTCGGCCTCGGTCGTGATCTTCTTCATCTCCTCAACCAGGCGTTTCAACCAGGTCTTGGCGTCCTCCGGGGAGAGGGCCTCCAGGTTCTTGTCCGCCAGGGCGAGCACCGGCATGGCGGCCAGGATCGAGATGACGTAGAGCCGGTTGTTGAACTGGTGGGAGACGCCGTAGGAGATGTCGGCGGCGGTCTGCTCGATCGCCTCCTTGATGAGCCGCTGCTCTTCCGCCTCGTGAAGCTGGGCGTTCTCGACGGCCAGCGCCGCCTGGTTGGCGACGACCATCAGGACGTTCAGGTCGTCCTGGCTCCAGATCCGCCGGGAGCGCTTCTCGCCCAACAGCATGAACCCGAAGAGTTTGGTCTGCTTGAACGCGGGGATGACGACGGAGGCCTGCAGGCGCTCCATCTCATCCACCATCGTCTGCCAGTGGGGCGTCATGCTCCGTTCTTGCAACCGCAACTCCTCGCGCACGCGGGGCAGCTTCCCCGCCGCCAGATCCTGCAACACCGCGGCCTCGGCCGGGAGCGACGCCGGCAACGGCGACTCCTTCCTCGGGGGACTGTGCCAGACGCCCCGGCGCTCGTACACACCCTTGGCCTCGTCGAACAGGTAGATGGCCGCATGGCTCACCTGCAGGATGCGGACGAGATACTTGGTGCTCGATTCCAAGAGCACCTTGAGTCGCGTGAACCGCATCATGTTCTGGGAGATCTGTTGGAGCGCCTCATGGGCCTTGCGCTCCTCGGCCAGGAGTGCGGCCTCTGCGCGGCGCTGGAAGTGGAGATTCGCGTAATGGGCCACTGTGGCTAATGCGGAACATGTGATCCAGAGGCCGATCCACCAGCGAGACCCCAAGCGTTGTTCGAGTTGCGGTTGCCACGACAAAGCCGCCAAGAGCGGTAAACCTAATACCGACGCATAAACTATTGTGAACACCGCCGTGCGGGTGACGGCCACACTGATGTCCATAAGCCTGTGCCGGACGATGGCGTAAGCGGTAATGCCGAATGCTCCCAGCATAGCGAACACGCCGACGGGGTAGATTTTAATAACGTCATAAGTAATGGCGTACTCGACGACTGCCAGGGAGTAAACGAAGTGGGAGTAGAAGGCGAAGCGATTCCGGTTCCGTGCTGCTGGGGGCAACGTGGGGTCTTTCGCACCAGTGCGAAGAATGAAGAGAGATCTGATAACGATGGTAAGCGAACTTACGAGATAAATCGGATGGAGGACACCAACCCTTGGGTAATAACCCCACCAGTGATCAATATGGCCAGCAATATATAAATTCGTCGTCCACAATAGGGGCATAAAAACGGATAGACCGATCAGGTAACCTAGACGCACGAACCGCCATTCTTGATCCTTGCCGAGGAAGCGAACGGCATAGTGATAGTACGTCACCGGTAGGACGGTGATGGTGATGTATGCGATCCGCATGATGAGGTCCTTGTGAATGGGATCGCTAAAGAAGTAGGTGGCAAACCAGCAGACTTGCCACCACGTGGTTTCCCAACAGAGGAGGGTGAAGCTGCGGTGCAGTGAAGAACGAGGGTTCTTTGATAAAACGAATGCACCGATAGCGAACGACACCACAGCGCACAGGGTGGGCGGCACGAGCAACAGGTTCATCCTGTTATCTCCACCCAGCAAATATACGTCACACGCGACGTGAGATCAATAACGCATAACCATACCGGCCATGGTGAAGCCAGCGCCGTAGGTCACCATGCAAACGATATTTCCTTGTTTGATCCGGCCGCTCGAGATTCCCTCATCCAACATAATCGGCATCTCTGCGGACACGACGTTCCCATACTTTGAGAAGAAATCGAAGACCTTCGATCTGGGAATCATATTCAGCAGCTTCATAGAATGCTCAAAGAGCGGGATGCTGGGTTGGTGAAGCAGAAAATGATCGACGTCTCCGACAGCAACTTCTGCTTCCAGTAGAAGCCGCTTGAAGAACGGCGGTAATACGCGTGTGAGTTGATTGAAGAATACGTTCTGATCGGGGTCCATATAAAAGGAACCTTTGTATTCTGGGGGAATATCCTTTGGGTGAAGCGACCAAAGGTAAGGGGCAAATATCTTGGTATAAAACCTTCCATCTGCCCACAACGCTGTCGTTAAGGGAGACCCGTCCTGCACAGCCTCTAACAAAATCCCTGATGCACCATCTCCAAAGATTGCCCTGTGTTTCAAATCGCGGAATGGGAGTTTAGAACCCACTGTTGATCCAGCAAGCACCAAAACTCGTTGCTCGCCAGACGCTATGGCCCTCAATCCTTGATCTACGCCGCAGATCCATCCAGCACAGGACATCGTAACATCATAGGCTGGGCATGCAGCTCCCAGCTTGGCTTGAACGGCCACCGCCGTACTGGGTGCAACCGCATCGCCAGGGTCAAGACTGCATATAATGCGGTCCAAATCCTTGGGATCGCAGCTGGCTCTCTCAAGAATCGTCTTCCCAGCGCGAGCCATCAAATCAGCCCCGGTTTCCTCTGCAAGCGTTGTCCGGCGTTCTACGGCACCCAAGGCCTTTTGAAGAATGATCGGACGAAGACTTTCGCCCCTCTGTTTAATGAGGTCCTCATTGGTAAGCGTGGTTTCCGGTAGATACGCGCCAGTCGCAGCGATCCTGGCGTGGGTGGTTCGAAGCGTGGCCATTTGAATCGGCCACGGCTCCTGAGCGATGCGGATCTTGCGATCAAACGAACTGACCGCCCGCTCATCCACCGTTTGACTGTGGCGATCCAACTGTCCGGAGACGAAACGATCCAAGTGCTCCTGAACCGATGGGTCCACGCCGACGAACTGCACCCCGGAGATGAACGTCGGTGCCACGCCGCCCGGGATATTCCGTTGCCACATCACCTCACCTTTGACGCGGAGCGGCTGGGCTTGACCAGGAATGGACAACTCCACCGCCACGGCGGTCCTCGGGGTCATCGGGCGCTCCGTCACCAGCGCCAGGCCGCTTCGGCTCACGTCGCGGGTGACGGCTTTGCCGACGCCCTTCGGCGTGGGATTGGTCGCCTCGTACTGGACTTCCAGGGTCATCGGTGCCCGATGTGTTTGCCGGCGTTCCATGGCTTACTCCTGTTGGTTGTTCAGGTGCTTCTGTACGTACTCAATCACCGCTTGAACGGTCGTCAACGTTTCGGCGTCCTCGTCAGGGATTTTCAGGCCGAAGGATTCTTCCAACTGCATCACGAGCGCAACCCGCTGGAGCGAGTCGGCCCCCAGATCTTCCGCGATCCGCGCCTCTGGCCGGAGCTCCTCCACGTTCACTTTCAGTTCTTCCGTCAGTACGCCATTCACCTTCTCCACGACCTCATTCGTCGTCAGCATGAGCTACGCCTCCGCGCCGGGTGTCATCGTTTATGACGGAACAGTGCGGTAAGAACGTAGAGCGCATAGAGCAACACGGGCAGCGCCAGAAACGTCCCGACCGCAATCAAGATTGTAAAGAATCGCTGCGCGACAGGGCCCAACGCGCTTGGTTCAGATTCAATCTCCGCTGTGTCCCGGAATCTAACCACGCGACCCCCAGAAACAAAAATGGCCGACCCCCTGCCGGCCATCTACACCGTGACTACCGCCTCGCCAGTGGCGAGAGGCGTTTCCTTGCCGCTGGTCCCCTTTCTCCGCGGCTCAGTACTTCTTTCCTTCAGGAATTGATCAACGGCCCGCCTGAGTGCTCGGCTCTTGGGTGGCCTGCCTTGCTTCAGCCATCGGTAGACGGACATCGAGTGGACGCCGATCTCGTGGCCCAGCTCGTCGTAACTGAGGCCATGGGCTTCCTTGACTTTGCGCAACTGTTCGATCTGGTCAACCGGCACAGTGTGGGACTCTAGCAAAAGCTTACACAAAAGTCAAGCTGTGGCACTCTCAGTAACCTAGCAGATGCGGGGAAGCTGTTCGCCGCTCAACATCTCGAGGACGCGGTCCGTGCCGATGGGGCTGGTCACGGTGACGGTGCCGGCTGGCCAGCGGGCCGTCACGCGGCCGATCACCGCCGCCCCCTGCCCGTGGGGGTGGGCCGCCAGCAGGGCGAGGGCGCGCGGGGCATCCGAGGATTTCACGAACAGCACCATGCGCCCCTCGCAAGCCACCGAGAACGGGTCCAGGCCGAGGATCTCGCACGCCCCCTGGACGATCTCGGAGACCGGCACATCCCGCTCCGCGACCTGGAAGTGGCCGCGGGAGGCGGTCGCCAGCTCGACGAGGGCGCTCGTCAGCCCGCCGCGGGTCAGGTCGCGCGCGCAGTGCAGTGCGATCCCCTCGGCCAACAGCTCGAGGATCAGGTCGGCCAGCGGGGCGCAGTCGCTGGCGATCGGCCCGTCGAACGCCAGCCCTTCCCGGACCGCCATGACCGCGATGCCGTGGCGGCCCAAGTCGCCGTTGACGAGGATGGCGTCGCCGGGGCGGATCTGCCCGGGGGCCAGCGTCGCCGGATGCTCGAGCAGGCCCACTCCGGCGGTGGTCACGAAGAGCCCGTCGCCGCGGCCCCGGTCCACCACCTTGGTGTCCCCCGTGACAATCTGGACGCCGGCGGCGTCCGCCGCCGCGCGCATCGAGGCGACGACGCGGGTGAGCGTCTCCAGCGGCAACCCTTCCTCGAGGATGAACGCGGCGCTGAGGGCGCGCGGGCGGGCGCCGCACATCGCCAGGTCGTTGACGGTGCCGTTGACGGCGAGCGTGCCGATGTCGCCGCCGGGGAAGAACAACGGGTGGACGACGTAGGAGTCGGTCGTGAACGCCAGGCGCGCGCCGCCGAGGTCGAGCACCGCGCCGTCGTGGCGCTCCGCCAGGTCGGGCGCGCCGAACGCCGCCAGGAAGCACTGGTCAATGAGCCGGTGCATCAAGGCGCCGCCCCCGCCGTGGCCCAACAGCACGGTGGACTGGTCCGTCTTCGGCGTGGGGCACGCGGCCCCCGGGGTCATCGGCATGCGGGGACCTCTCTGCGGCGGTAGCGGAAATAGGCGGCGCAGGCCCCTTCCGACGACACCATCGGCGCCCCCAGCGGCTGTTCCGGCGTGCAGCGAGTGCCGAAGGCGGGGCAGTCAAACGGTTTCAGCGCGCCGCGCAGGACCTGGCCGCTCCGGCACTCGGGGGATTCCTGGGTCGCCACCGTCGTGATGGGGAAGCGGCGGGCCGCGTCGAACGCCGCGTAGGCGGTGCGCAGGCCCAGCCCGCTCCGGGGGATCTCCCCCACCCCGCGCCAGGCGCGCGGGACGATCTCGAACACCTCGCGGATCCGCTCGATGGCGGAGCGGTTCCCCGCGCGGCGCACCGAGCGAGTGTACTGGTTCTCCACCTCCGCCCGCCCCCGCTCCAACTGCCGGACGCACATCAACACCCCCTGAAGAATATCCAGCGGCTCGAAGCCGGTCACGACGATCGGCACCCGGTAGGTCCGCGCGATCGGCTCGTACTCCGTGTAGCCCATGACGGTGCAGACGTGGCCGGCGGCCAGGAACCCCTGCACGCGGTTCTCCGGCGAGGCGAGGATCGCCTCCATGGCCGGCGGGACCACCATGTGCGAGACCAGCAGAGAGAAATTCTCGATCCCCTGCTGGGCGGCCTGCGAGACGGCCATCGCGGTGGCCGGGGCGGTCGTCTCGAAGCCGACGGCGAAGAAGACGACCTGGCGGTCCGGCTCCGCCCGGGCGATCCGCAGGGCATCCAGGGGCGAGTAGACGATCCGGACGTCGGCGCCGCGGGCCTTGACCGCCAGCAGGTCCCCCGCCGCCCCCGGCACCCGCAGCATGTCGCCGAAAGAGCAGAAGATGATCCCCGGCTGGGCGGCGATCGCCAGCGCCTGGTCAATCAGCGCCAGCGGCGTCACGCAGACCGGACAGCCCGGGCCGTGGATGAGCTCGATCGCCGGCGGCAGGAGCTGATCGAGCCCGAATCGGACGATCGCGTGCGTCTGGCCGCCGCACACTTCCATGAGGGTCCACGGCCGCGTCGTCACGCGGGCGATCGCCGAGGCGTACCGCCGCGCCGCGGCCGCGTCCCGATAATCGTCAATGTACTTCATGGCGTCGTCGGCCCCAGTTCAGCCAACCCCTCCACCTGCCGGAGGTACTCGAACACCTGCTGGGCCGCGGGCTCGTCCAGCGTGCTGATGGCGAACCCGACGTGCACGATGCAGTAGTCGCCCACTTTCGCCTCGGGGACATAGGCAAGGTTCACCTCTTTGAGGATCCCGCCGAAGCTGACCGTCCCCGACCGCGTCAGCGGCGTCTCTTCGCGGATGCTGAGGATCTTGCCTGGGATGCCTAGGCACATGGCTGGCCTCGCACGGTCCGGGCCACGGCCAACATCTGCCCGAGGGCCAGCCCGCCGTCGTTGGGGGGCAGGCGCTGGGGCCAGCAGGGCCAAAACCCTTCGGCCCGCAGGCGGGCGTCGGCCCGCTCGATCAGATAACGGTTTTGGAAACAGCCGCCGCTCAAGACGACCTGGCGGCGGCCTGCCCGCCGGGCGACGGCCATCAGCATCTCAATCAACGTGTTGTGGAACGCCGCCGCGATGTGGCCGATCGGGACGCCGCGCCCGAGGTCCTGCAGGATCTCCACCACCATCGGCCCCCACTCCAGGGTGGCGGGGGCGCCGGGCAAGGCCGGCGGGGCAAGCAGATTCGCGTAGTGGGCGTCGGTCGCCGTCCCGGCGATGGCATGCTCCCACCGCATCGCCGCCTCCCCTTCGTACCGGTTCACCCGGCAGAGGCCCGCCAACGCGGCGACGGCGTCAATCAACCGGCCGACGCTGGAGGTCCTCGGCGCGTTCAGCGACCGCTGGAGCATCGCGCGAAGCACCGTCCGTTCCTGGGGAGAGAAGGCCTCCCACGCCTGCGGGGCGGCCTCCACGCAATGGGCATCGCCGAACAGCTCGTACAACACCCCGAGGGCCGAGCGCCGCGGCTCACGGACCGCCGCGTCGCCGCCGGGCAGCGGGAACGTGCGCAGATGCGCCACGCGGCGCACATGCTCGTCGGTGATCTCGAGGAATTCCCCACCCCAGACCGTGCCGTCCTCGCCCCAGCCGGCGCCGTCCCACGCCACGCCGAGGACGGGACCTTCGATCTCGTGCTCGGCCATGCAGGCCAAGATGTGGGCGACGTGGTGCTGGACGCGGACGACGGGCAGGCCCGACTGCTGGGCCCACCGCGTGGAGGCGTAGTCGGGATGGCCGTCGCACGCGACGTACGCCGGCTCGACCGCGTAGAGGGCGCGGAGTTGGTCGAGGGCGCGCGCAAACCCCTCAAGCGCGCGCGGCGTGTCCAGGTCCCCCAGGTGCTGACTGACGAAGACGTCGCGCGTCCGGCCGGTCGTGACGGCGATCGTGCCCTTCTGGTGGCCGCCGACGGCGAGCGCCGCCGGCACGTCGAGCGCGACGCGGACCGGCCACGGGGCATAGCCGCGCGCCCGCCGCAGAAGCAGGGGGCGCCCCGCGGCCACGCGGAGGACGGAGTCCTCGAGCGGGCGGACGATCGGCCGGTTGTGGACCAGGAACCCGTCGGCCAACCCCTGCAGCCGGCGGAGGGCGTCGCGCTCGTCGGTGCGGATCGGCTCTTCCGCGCGGTTGCCGCTCGTGGCGACCACGGGGAACCCCAGCGCCGCCATGAGGAGATGATGCAAGGGATTCGACGGCAGGAAGACTCCCAGGTTCGGCCGGTCCGGGGCGACCGAGGGGGCGATCGCGGAGGAGCCCGCGAGTCGGTCCAGCAGGACGATCGGCCCCTCCGGCGACTGCAGGAGCCGGGTCTCGAGATCCGAGAGCCGGCAATGGTCGCTGACGGCCGCCAGCGAGGGGTACAGCAGGGCGAACGGCTTGGCCTCCCGCTGTTTTCGGCGGCGCAGTTCGAGGACGGCCCCTTCGGCGCGCGCGTCCACCATCAGATGGAACCCGCCGATCCCTTTGACAGCGATGATCCGGCCGGCGCGCAGTGCCTGCACGGCGGCCTGCAGGGCCTCTTCGCGGGCGGCGAGGACCGCCCCGCGGGAGTCCCAATATTCCAGGGAGGGCCCGCAGGCCGGGCAGGCGTTCGGCTCGGCGTGGAACCGCCGGCTGCCGGGCCGCCGGTATTCCGCCTGGCAGGGCTCGCACATCGCGAAGTGCCGCATCGTCGTGGCCGCGCGGTCGTACGGCAGCCCCTCCAGGATGCTGAAGCGCGGGCCGCAGGCGGTGCAGTTGGTGAACGGGTAGCGGTACCGACGGTCGGCCGGGTCGAAGAGCTCCCGCAGGCAGTCGGGACAGGTGGCCAGGTCCGGCAGGGCCCAGGCCGTCAGGTCCTGTCCGAGCTCGCTCGGGCGGATTTCGAACGACGCGCCGCCGGTGGGCGGACACCAGGAGGATTCGATCTGTTGGAGGCGCGCCGAGGGCGGCGCCTCGGTCTCCAGGCGCGCCAGGAACGACTCCACGGCCGCCGGCGCCCCTTCGATTTCCACGAGCACGCCGCGCGGGCCGTTCCGGACCCACCCGGCCAACCCCAAGGCCACGGCGAGCCGGTAGATGAACGGCCGGAACCCGACCCCCTGCACCGCCCCGTGCACCGCGACGCGCAGGCGGACGCGGCCGGCGGCCGTGATCATGGGCGCAGTTCCTGCCGGATCCGTTGGGCGACGACCCGGACCGCCCGGACCACGGCCGGGGAGGGCGCGGCGCCCAGGGCGTACTGCGCCCCTTCGATGCCGTAGACGATGAGTCGCGGCGGCAGGCGCCGCAGCGTGCGGGCCAGCTCGATCACCTCGCCGACGCTCAAGGCGTGACTGGAGCGACAACGCGTGAGAATGGACAGCGGCCGGGCGCCGGCGTCCAACCGATAGATGGTCCCGGGTGTGGCTCCCGTGGAGACCGCGTCCACCACGATCACCAGGTCCGCGCCGTGCCATCGGTCCATCATGGCCGGGCCGCCCTGGCATTCGTCGGCGCAGGCCAGCGACCGCGGGAGCCGGCGGCGCAGCGCTCGAGCGACGAGGAGGCCGGCGGCGTCGTCGCCGCGGTCCCAGTTGCCAACGCCGATGAGCCGGACTACGGCCGCTCGATCGTCAGCCGCAGGAAGTGGGTCGCGCAGGAGATGCACGGGTCGTAGTTCCTGATGACTTGCTCGCACTGCCAGGTCAACTGCTCCATCGGCAGGTCGAGCCGGGTCGCGGCGAAGGCGCGCAGGTCTTCTTCGATACAGCGCTGGTTCTGCGCCGTCGGCGGCACCAGGCGCGCGTCGAGGATGATCCCTTGGGCATCCAGCCGATAGCGATGGTACAGAATGCCGCGCGGGGCCTCCGTGCAGCCGTACCCCGTGGCCGCCCGCATCGGGACCGGCACCGCCGGGGCGGCCGGCGGCCGATAGTCGCGGAGGATCCGCAGGGCCTCCTCGCAGGCATACAGGACCTCGACGGCCCGTACGAGAATGCTCTTGAACGGGTTCCGGCAGGTCGTCCCGAGGCCCGCCGCCTGCGCGTGCTCCTGGGCCTTCGGCGAGAGCCGGTCGAAGTTGAGTGAGTAGCGGGCCAGCGGCCCCACGTGGTAGGCGCCGCGGCCCTTCAAGGTGGCCTGCAGGGCATGCGAGGTGGGCACCTGCTCCTCGATGACGTGGTCTTCAAAGGCGCGGATCGGGATGTCGAGCCCTCGGTTCGAGACCAGCCGCCCTTCGTTGAACGGGTACTCCGTCGGATGCCGCAGGGCCACGAATTCATAGTCCGGTTCGAACTCCGGGAAGGACAGCGCCGCCGCCCACTGCACGGTGCGGACCGCCGCCTCGAGAGCCCAGGCCGCCTCGTCCGTCAGGGCCGCCAATTGCTCGCGGGTCGGCGCCCGGTAGAAGCCGCCGAGGCGGACGTTGATCGGATGGATCTCCCGGCCGCCGAGCACGGTCATCAGCCGGTTGCCGAACTGCTTGAGCCGCAGTCCCTGCCGGACCAGGTCGGGATGGTCCTTCGCCATCTGGAGGGCGCCGTCGTAGCCCAGGAAATCGGGGGCGTGCAGCAGGTAGATGTGGAGGGCGTGGCTCTCGATCCACTCCCCGCAAATCAACAGGCGCCGCAGGTCTCGCAGCGGCCCGGTGACGGTCACCCCGGCCGCGTCCTCGATCGCGTGGACCGCGCTCATCTGATACGCCGCCGGGCAGATGCCGCAGATGCGGGCGGTGAGATCCGGGGCTTCCTCCGCGCGGCGGCCGCGGAGCAGCGCCTCGAAGAAGCGCGGCGGCTCCAGGATGTCGAGCCGCGCCTCCACCAGTTCGTGGTTGACCACCTTCAGCGCCAGGACCCCGTCCCCCTCGACGCGGGCCAGCGGCCTCCCCGGGACTGGACTAGTGCGCATGGGCGTCTCCCGCGCGGCGGAACGCGTCCGCCCCGGCCGTGACTCCCCGAAACACCCGCC
>Ga0155282_1002_pt2 | contig 12204 bp, 12 predicted proteins | sample RifCSPhighO2_02_FD_106250 | JGI IMG/M metagenome (GOLD analysis project Ga0155282, IMG submission 106250) | Omnitrophica WOR_2 bacterium RIFCSPHIGHO2_02_FULL_68_15 | reverse complement strand
CCGCCGCCAGCGCGGCGTCGGACATCGGCTGCTGGTCCAGGTGCGCCCGCCCGTCGGCCGCCACCGAGACGTAGACCAGCCGGCGGTCTTTCGGCACCTGCTCCGCCGTCTCGGCCGCCGCCAAGTTCACGGCGATCCCCCCGTGCGGGACCATCCGGATCGTGACGTAGATGAAGAACGTCAACAACAGGAACATCACGTCAATGAGCGGGATCATCTCGATCCGCGCCCGCCGCGGCTGGGCGCGCCGACGGCCGTAGGCCATGTCAGTGGGCGTCCACCGCCGGCAACCCCTTGGACTGCAGATAGAGGATCTCGAATTCCCGCGCGTACTTTTCCAAGCGGAAGGCGACCCGGTCGCTGAACGTCAGGAACAGGTTGTAGGCGACCAGCGCGGGCATCGCGATGGTCAGCCCCGCCGCCGTCGTGATGAGCGCCTCGGCGATCCCGGCGCTGACCGCCTGCGGGTCGGCGATGGCCGTCTGGCCGATCAGATTGAACGACCCGATGATCCCGGTCACCGTCCCGAAGATCCCCAACAGCGGCGCCAGCGTGATGCAGGTGTCGAGCGCCGCCAGCGAGACGCGGGTCCGCTCGACGGTCGCGTCCACCTCCAGCTCCAGCGCGTCGTGGAGGGCGCGGTCGCCGTGGGTCAGCGCCCGGGCCAGCGTCTGCACAATGGGGTTGGCCGTCTCCCGCGCCCGCAGGATCTCCTTGAGCCGCCCGTGCCGCGCCGACTCGAAGAACCGGGCGGTCTCCGCCTCATCCGCCTGCCGCCGGAACCGCCACCAGAACGCGGCCCGCTCGGCGATGAGCGCCACCGCCGCGACCGAGCAGCCCAACAGCGGCCACATGACCGGCCCCCCCTTGATGAATCCCTCCACGATCACATTCGCCGCCATGCCCTCACTCCTTGTCGGTTAGAACGTCACCCGCATCCCCGCGTAGTACGACCGCCCCGGCACCGGTTCGATGCCGTCCGAGCGGACGCGGGAGTAGTACGTCTCATCGAGCAGATTGTTGATCCCCACCAGCAGGGCGGCGCGGCCTGGTCGAAGGAAGAGTTCGCCGGTCAGGTCCCACACCCCGTACGCCGGGATCCCGGTCGTCCCCGTCGAGCCGGCCGCATTGTTGTCGGCCCAATAGTGGTCCCCCACGAAGGTGCCCGACAGCGCTAGTTTCCCCCAGCGCGGATGCTGATAGGCCGTCCCCACGCGGAGCAGGTGGTCCGGCGCGAAGGCCGGCTCCCCATTTTTCAGCGGCCCCTCGACGAATTCCGCCGACAGGAGCGACGCGCTGCCGAACAGCTTCAGCGCGCCCAGGTGCGCCCTCTTCAGCCACCCGAGCAGATCCACGGCCCCACCGACGTCCACGCCGGTATAGCGGGCCCGGCCGACGTTCTGCCGCTGGGTGTTCGACCCCACCGTCACCGTCCCGAAATAACGGTCGTAGTCGGTCAGGAACACGCTGGCATCGTACGAGGCCCACGGCGCCGGCGTCCCGCGCACGCCGGCCTCAGCGGTCCAGGCCTTCCCCTCGTCGAGCGAGTCGGCCGCGAGCGTGTTGTTGCCGCTGGGGGCCAGGTCGTCGAACTGCGCCGGCTTGAAGCTTTGGGAGACGTTGCCGTACAACTGGGACCGGCCCCCCAGGTCGTACTGCAGGCCGAGCCCGACCAGCGGGACCGCCGAGAACTCGTTGAGATTATGCAGCGGCGAGGTCTTCCCGGTGTTGACATCTTCCTTCACCCGCTGGCCCAACAGATCGAGCCGGACCCCCGGGACCACCGAGAGCTTGCCGAACGCGAACCGGTGCTCCCCGAACAGCGCCCCGTAGATCGTCCGGTAGTCGAACTGGAAGATCCGCGCCCCCTGCTCCGACGGGTAGGTCCCGGCCGCGCTCCGGTCCTGCGTGCGCGGCGAGTCGGCGTAGGAGAACGTCCCGCCGAGCGTCCAGGTCTGCGTCCCGCCGAAGGCGTCGTAATCGTGCCGCAGGCGCCCCTCGACGCCGCCGGCCTTCGTCTCCCGCCGGTCGAGGTTGTTCTGGGTCGAGGTATTGCTGGTCCGGCGCAGACTGAACCGGTCGAAGTAATTCCCGAACAGCGACACGGTGGCCTGCGTGCGGTCCGACAGTGTCCGCTCGTGCGTCAGCACCGCCGCGTACCGGCCGATCTCCAGCCGGTCGTGCGGCCGCAGGGTCTGCCGGCGGTCCTGCTCGTACTGTTGCTTGGTCAAGCGCCCCGGCTCGTGGTGTTCGCTCTCATGCGCGTCCACCGCCAAGGTCCACGACGCCTCCGGCGTCTGGGTCAGCACCAGTTTGGCGCTGCCGCCGTTGAGATCGTAGTTCTCGTTGGCGCGCGGGCCGTTGGCATGATTGTGGTACTGGTAGGCCGTGTAGCCGAACGGCCCCTCGGTCCCGCCGACCTGATTAAAGGTATTGTACGTCCCGAACGACCCGACCGTGTGCTGGGTGGACGCCGTGAACGGCTTCTCCGCCGGCGGGTCATAGGTCACGAAGTTCAACACCGGCCCCGGCTGCGGCCCGTACATCAGCGCCCCGCCGCCGCGGATCAGTTCCACCCGCTCCACCGCCTCCAGCGGCGGCTGGTAGTAGACGGTCGAGTAGCCGAGCCGGTCGAAGACGATCGGCAGTCCGTCTTTCATGACCAGCAGGTCCTGCCCCTCGTGCGGATCGCCGATCCCCCGGTAGTTGGCGTGCAGGTTGCCCCGGTTGTACTGCTCCGAGAGGAGCAGCCCGGGGGTCTGCGCGAACGCCTGCCGGTAATTGTTCTGTTGAATGGCCGGGAACTGCCCCAACGCCGTCGTCGTGGCCTTCTTGCCGGCGTAGATGTGGGTCCCCGACACGTCCGGCAGGAACGGGCCTTTGACCCCCGCCGCTTTCGTCGCCGTCACCGTGACCTTCTCCAACGTCGTCGGCTCCTCGGCCCATCCCAGACCCGGCGCCATCACCCACACCATGGCCGCCGCCAGTCCAGCCAGCCGCCCCGCGCGGCTCATGCGCGGCTCCGATGGGCGCAGGCCCAGCACCGCCCGAAGATCTCATGCCGGTGCCAGAGCGCCACGAACCCGTGCCGCTTGATCGCCTCATCCTGGAACCGCTCCATCATCGGGCTCTCGAACTCGAGGATCCCGCCGCACTCCACGCAGATCATATGGTCGTGGTGCGGCCGGTCCGCCTTCAGCTCGAACCGCGCCCGGCCGTCGGTCGAGCCCACCTCGGCCACCAGCCCGCACTCCTGCAGGAGCCGCAGGGTCCGGAACACCGTGGCCCGCCCGATCGTCCGGTCCTTCCGCTGGGCCTCGGCGTAGACCTCCTCCAAGGAGAGGTGCCGCTGGGCCGCCATCAGACAGCGCAGGACCGCCTCCCGCTGGTGCGTCAGCGTCAGCCCCCGCGTCACCAGGTAGTCCTGGAACATCCGCAGGACCGTCGCCAGCCACAGCTGGAACCGCGCCGGCGTTCGGGCGTTCCGGGGGAACAGGATGACTTCCGCGGTCTTCGTCATGGGTATCGGCCCTGGAGTGAAATCGAGGTTCACCGAGTGAAATTGGCTTTCATTATCAGGTCGGCGGGCGCGTGTGTCAAGCAGGATCTGGCCGCGCCTCAAAACTCCAGCGCCACGCCGGTTCGGATCAGATCGTCACTCACGCCGCTCAACCCGAAGGCCGCCGCGACGTGGACCATCACATGCGCTGAAGGGTGGAACATCAATAACGGCGACAGGTAGTGCGGCTGGACGTCGAACGAGCCGCCAAACGCCCGGTTGTTGCCCAGGCCCCCAAAGAGCTCCAGCCCGACGGCCGCCGGCTTCCAGCGACCGGCCCGCGGCGGTGGGCCCGGGGGCTGGCCGTGATGGCCGGCCGCCGACGGCGTCTGCCCGTCTTCCTCGCGGTCATGGTGGTGGTCGCTCAAGGTATAGCGCACCCCGAGCGCATACCCGAAGTCGGTGAAGCCGCCGCGGCGGGTGTCGGTCTCGTTGATCCAGTTGAAGGCCAGGTTCCACGGGCCGATGTCTCGTGAGAGAACGAGGCGTGTTTCCATGATCCGTTCGCGCTGCTCGACCTCTGCGGGCTCCCCTTTCCCGTCCGTCCGGCCGCTGACTTCCATCTTGAACCGCGTCTTCGGGTCCAAATCCTCGTATTCCATGTAGAGGACGGGATTGAGAAACCAGTTCTCGTCCTTGTTGAGCCGATAGCGATTTTCCCACCGGAAGCCGGTGAATTTTCCGTAGTGGTAGCTGGCGTCGAAGAACCCTTCCAGCATCAGCTCGGTGGCGAACTGCTCGGTGAGGCCGTACTCGAGTTCGACCATCTGGGAGAGATAGCCGCCGAGTTTGGCCTCCTCCGACCGTTCGGTCGGCTCCGTGTAATCCGTCATGACCATCAACTCGGCCTCGCCCTTGTCAATATGATGATTGTAGGTGACGAAATAGATGTCATTCCCGGCCTTGGCCGATCCGGGCCACAGCCACAGGATTCCGCTGACGATTCCCGCCGCCGCACGCATGCGCATGGTCATTGATCTTCCCTCCTTCGAACTCTCCATCCCCCAATACCGGGCCGAATCGCGACCAGCCCCTCTTTGAAAAGCCAGCCCAGGGCCATCAGGGTCATGTCGTAGGAACAGCGGCGGGACGGCATCAGGTCCTCAACGAGGAGCGTGCCGCCGCGCTGCTCGAGCGCCAACAAAATCTCTCCGGCGGTGATGCTGACCTCGGTAATGCTCATGCGAGCACCTCCACTGAACGGGTCGGCGTATCGAGCGCCTCAACGCTCGATGAAATCGAAGTTCACTCAGTGAAACTGAGTTTCAGTATCAATGCGCAGGCGAGGACTGTCAAGTGGAAATTTTCTTGGGGTGAAGCCGGCCGCGCGAGGGTTATGCGAACAGGTTGGTGAGCTGAGTCAGGACGTTGTTGAGGGGAACGCGCTCGACCGGAGCATAGGTATCCAGGTTGACAGGGAACGTCGTCCGCCCGGCGGCGATCGCCTGGGCCACGATCAACGGGACTGCCGACCAAGAGCCGAGCCGCCCCGGCGCGCTCTCGGGATGGCGAGTGACTCGGATGACGTGATATTCAGAGGTCGGATAACGATCCTTGTGTTCCACCGTGTCGAACCGCCACGGCCCGAGATCCCCGACCCCAAGCGCGGCCGGCACGGTGCCGGACAGCTCTATGAGTTGGACCGCCAGATCCCCCGGCGATTCCTCCGGCAGGATATCATGATTGAACAGCACGACCGTCTGGACTGCCGTCTGTTCGCGGACCCGCTGAACCAGCGCTGGGAATTCATCGGCTGGGACAATCCCCTGCAGCCACTCCGGCATCCGCTCCTCCAAACCGCCAGCAAACCCATCGCGACGACCCCAGCGCGCTTGGATCGCCTCGTTGCCCCGGTAGGCATACACGTGTCGGATGGGAATTCCAATATTTTGCGTGTGCAAAGCCACCGGCTTCCAGCGGTCCGGGCCAAACACTTCCGTATAATTCTTCGCCATTTCATGCGGATGACGGGACTGCGGGAGGTCCCGGTTGGGCCCGAACACCAAATGCCCGCGCGCCTCAGCCCATTCGATCATGCGCCCGACAACCCACCGTCGCCACCCATCGAGCGCATGGCGTTGTCGCTGCGTCAATCGCCGGTACCCGTCCCCCGGTTGGACCTCTTGGAGAAAAACCGCGTTCTTCGCTGATCCATCCCCACTTGTCAACGCCCCCCCCGCTACGACGATCTGTCCGAACGCACCAGGTATTGGATGGCTGTCAACGTGTTGGTCCTGAAGCTTGCGCAATTCGGGGAAGGGGCGCGCCCATGTAGGATCCGCCAGCACATTGATGATCCTGCTGTGGGCTAACCCTTCGGCGCTATGGAGCTGGACCCTTACGTCCCCGTAACGATCTCCCGCGCCAAATGACATCGGCCGCGTGGCCGCGCCCTCTTCCATCCACTGTAGGAAATCGTCGCAAAGCGGCTTGGGCGCGTCCGCGGTTCGCCAACCCGGGAACTGCACCACTTCCTCCGTACCGGCTGCGGGGCGTGTCTCATCCTTCAAGCCGTCGGTGGAACTCGCCCGGACATCCAAGGTGTGGGAAATCTCCTCCAACCCGGCGGATTGGGTCACGGCCTCGCCGCGCAGAGCGAGCGCAGAGCTTGGGAGGCCCAGGGCCAGGATGAGGGCGGCGCTCAGGCACCGCCGCCAACAGAATCGGTTCATACCACAACTATACCCGATGGCGAGACGCTGAGGCAAATCACGACGCCAGATCCCCAGCACTAACTGCTAAGGTTCCGGCGCCGAGGTCTCGTATCGCCCCCGTCCGTCCCGTACATGAAACCCGATCTGGCGGCGTTCCGGCTGTGGGAGCTCCATCAAGCGACGGACGGCGGTCATGAGCTCGCGAATCGCCTCATCATGGGTGCCAACTTGCCGTTCCAACTCATCGAGCTTGTGCGCCAATTCGCGGTGCGTCGCGAGCACCTGCCGGAGCCGGACGAACGCCCGGACAACCAAGATGCTGACTTTCACCGCCCGAGGGTTATTAAGCACATTCGCCGCCATGATCGCGCCGTGCTCCGTGAACGCGTAGGGCTGATAGCGCCGCCCGCCGTGGCGTTCACTTGAGGTCGCAATTTGCGACCTCAAAACTTCTGCCTCTTCTTCCGTCAGCCGGAACATGAAATCTTCGGGAAAACGTTCCGCGTTGCGCTTGACCTGCTCGTTGAGACGTTTCGTCGCCACCCCGTATAAACTCGCCAGATCCAAATCGAGAATGACCCGGTGGCCCCGAATCGAATGAATGCGCCGCTCGACGCGTTCGGGCAGGATGATGCTGAGCGCCCTCCTTGTCCGTTCAAAGGCCATGTCTGATCCCTTCCCGGTGAGTTATCATATCAATAGAACTACTCATCATGTTATATCAAATACTGGACCACTCACAAGATAAATCGTGTGGTGGAGGGCTCGCTTACAGCGCGAGGGCGAGGGCCAGCGCGGCGAGCAGGAGGCCGGCGCCGGCCCAATACGGGGTCTGGCCGAAGTGGGCGGCCAGCGTGACGGCGTCGTGGTGCAGCAGCCAGCCGCCGAGGACCGGGCCGACGATGCGGGCCAGCGAGGCGGCCGACTGCATCAGCCCCATCACCCGCCCCTGCACGGCGGCGCCGACCGTCCGCGAGGCCAGCCCGTTGAGCGTCGAGGCGACGAGGCCGTGGCTGACGGCGAGGGCGGCCGTCGTCGCCAGCAGGGCGGCCGCCGTGCCGTTGAACGGGAGGATGACCAGGCCCACCCCCAAGCCGACGACGCCGACCACCGTCATCGTCTTGTCGCTGGAGTGCCGGATGAGCCAGCCAAGCAGACCCCCCTGGACGATGGCGGCCAGGAACCCTTGGGTCGCGAAGAGATAGCCGTTCTCCGACGGCCCATAGCCGAAGCGGCGGTTCGTGAAGAGCGGGTAGGTGGCCGTCAGGAGCGAGAAGGCCACGGTGGTCAGGAAGTAGGCGCCGAGCGTGCACGCCAGGCGCCGGCGGGCAGGCGGTGCCAGGTCTAAAGACCTGGCACCGGCAACGTGGAATGTCCTCACGCGGCGTTCCGGCGGCAGGGACTCCGGCAGCCAGGCCGCCAGGGCCGCCGCGTTGAGGAGCGCCAGCGCGCCCGCCACGAAGAACGGGGCCTGCGGCGCGACGTGGCTGAAGATCCCCCCGAGGGCCGGGCCGACGATGAAGCCGAGCCCGAAGGCCGCGCCGACCAAGCCCATGCGTTTGGAGCGCTCTTCCGGCGGCGTCACGTCCGCGATGTAGGCCAGCGCCGTCGAGAGGTTGCCCCCCGTCGCCCCGTCAATGACCCGGGCCACGAACAGCAGGGTGAGGGTGTTCGCCGTCCCCATCAGGAAAAACCCGGCCGCGGTCCCGAGGACGCTGACGAGCAGGACCGGGCGGCGGCCGATCCGGTCGGACAGCCGCCCCAGGAGCGGGGCGCACAGCATCTGCATCGCCGAGTAGATCCCCAACAGCCAGCCGATCACGACCGGGGAGGCGCCGAAGCGCTCGGCGTAGAGTGGGAGGATCGGGATGACGATGCCGAACCCGACCAGGTCAATAAAGACGACGCCGAAGATGATGGCAAGGGGGGACCGACGGGTGATCACCGGGGCATTCTAGCAGGTTTCGTCGGCGTGGTACAACGTACCGATGGCGACTTGGCCGTGTCGTTGGCGGTCGCCTGCCGGACGTCGTCCTCTTCAACACCGCCTTCTGGCCAGCAGCCGCACGCTTTCACGGTCTGCAGGCCTGAGTGCCGGACCGCGACTACGCCCAGAATGGGACGTACGAGGCGTACCGCTTGGAAGCGCTCCTGAGATCCCGCGGCTTGATGAGCTTCCGGTCCTCCGCAGCTTCGATGACCCGCCACGCCGTCGCGTACTGGCCGTCCTTCAAACCCAGCCGCCGCCGAAGCGAGGCATTGGTCATGAACTCGCCTGACACGAATCGCAGACAACAATGCTGATAGCAGGCGTCCAGCCGCTCACCGTGGGTCATACGCGGGAACCGCTTCGGGCTGTAGAGCGTCACTCGGAACGCGTTCGGGCCGCTCTCAAATTTCAGGGGTGGAAGCCCGTACAGCTCTACCGCGAAGAGCGCCTTGTCAATCCCGCTGCCGCGCTCCTCACAAATCCCCATGCGCCGCATGAGACTGGCCAACAGTTCGTTGCGGGACTCCGGCGCCGAATCAATCAGGCGCTCAACCCGGATGGACGGCAACAAGGGACCTGGATTGAGGATCTCCATGCGGTCGGCAAAGATCTCGACCATGGGGTTGGTCCTGGTGATCGTACAATCACGATGGATGAGCGCGTTGGCCACGAGCTCCCGAATGGTGATCTCGGGGTAGATCGCGGCGTTTTTTCGCAGCGCATCCTGGATGATCTCGCTGGTGGGCAATTGGTCCATGATGTATCGGATGAGCGCTTGAAATCCGACGCCGTAGCCCGCGGGAAACTCTTTCTCTGTTTCCGTCTCGATGCGCGAGGTGCCGTGGTATTTCACGACACGCACGGGGAACCGCTCCTTGCCGGGAAATCGGCGCAGGTCTCTCGCCGCAGCGATGGCGCCCAAATTGGTCGCGGCATATCCTCCGTTGTGCCGGTAGAGCAACTTCTGGTTGACCAGTTGCTCGATGATGGCGGACGAACCGCCGCCGGTCGGCACACCCAAAAGCTGGAGGATTCGTTCCGCATCCAAGAGCTCGAGGACGTCGGAGGCCTGACACGCGAGGGCTTCCAGTTCTTCATACCGGGCCTGTCGAGACGCCAGGATGGCGTTGGCGATCTCCTGCCGACTCATTTTCCGTGTTTGCCCCCCCGAACGCAGGTAGGACCACTCGATACCTTTGCCGCGCAGATGAACCGGCTTGCGTTGGGATTCCGGCACGCACACCAACAAGATCTCGTGCCCCAACCTCGAATCTGCAACGTGATCAATCGTCTGCGGAGGATCGAGACCTTCTCGGACGGCGTTGCCCAATTTCTGAAGGATCTTGGCGACATCGCGGTCCGTGACGCCCTGGATCTGGCCAGTCGCATCAATACCGAACGCCAGGAATCCGCCGCCTGGATGATTGGCGAATGCGGACAGGTGCTCGACCAACCGAGCGGTGTCTTCAGACGTCGTGAGCTTCCAATCCAGCTCGTTCGACTCATGCGGGACTGGAGCCAGGGTGCTCTCCAATGCCTCGCGGGCTCTCGTGACCCATGTCTTGTGTTGTGTCATCGCTGTCATTCTACCGTGATTGCCTCAAATTGCAATATAAATGTTATATAGATGTCATATTGTATCTATTGTCTGTTAGGTGAGTTATGCACTCAATGGGATTTTTTAAAAATCATGTGCAAGATAAGACGGTGGATTGATACTGCTACCAGCGGATCCTAACGCCCCCTTCCACTCCGGTCTCTGCGAATGCCCGCCGCAGGCGGACGAACAGCGCCCCCTGGCCCCGCCAGAACTCCCGCGTGAACACCACCTCCAGCCCCAGCGGCCGCCCGTCCCGCGCCGTCAGCGCGGCGGTCACCGTCCCACGGGCGCCGACCCGGTACGAGGCCCCGAACCGCAGGGTGCCGACCCGGCCGTCCGCGCAGGGGATTTCGAACGTGACTCCCAGCGTCCTCGAGAGCCGCCAGACGCCGAACACCGTGAGCGTTTGGACGCGGCGGCGGCCGGCTGCCTCCACGCCAAGCTGGTACCGCAGTTCGCCGGTCTTCGCCAGGACCGACGGGGTTTGGAACGCCCCGCGGAATCGGAACGTCGAGTCGGACGCCGCATCCATCACGTAGGTCAACTGCCGCCCGGCGGTCAGCGCCCACGCGCCGGCGAAGGTGAGGGTGTGTACGCGGTCCCGGCGAGCGCCTGGGCCATCCTGCTGATACTGGTAACGAAGTTCTTGGCGGGGGCCGAGCGCCCAGCCACCGCGCAGGGTCAGCCGGTCCGACCGCCCCCGCGCCCGCTCGACGAGGAACGTGAGGCGGTTCCTGGCATCGGCCTGCCACCGCCCGCGCAGGGTCAGCGTGCGGCCGACGAGTTCCTCGGCCAGCGACTCTCCGGTCACGTGGAACGTCAGGCCGCGGGGCTCGGTCCCCACCAAGGCGCCGGCAAGGACGACGGCGGCCTCGGGGCCTCGGCGGCGGTAGCGCAGTTCGTGGCGCGGCGTCAGCGTCCAGACCCCGTCTATCCGCTCGCCGGCATGGAGGAGATCGTTGAGAGTCGTCAGGCGCATGGGGGGATCCGGCGCCCTGCGTTACGGGCGCTTCGAGGTCTTGGCGGAGGTCTTCTGAGCGGCGGCCGGCAGGAGCCGTTCGCGGAGCGATTCCAGGGCGTCGGCGTCCATCGTCAGCTCGGGGCCTGAGGGCAGACGGCGGACGGCCACCGTCGGCCCTCCGGGCGCCCCGTTGACCGGCTTCTGCGGGGCGCTGGATTCTTCGAGGGCCCATCGGGCGCCGCTGCGCTCCACCACGGTCCACCGCCAGCGCGGCGTCTTGAACGCGCCGGGGGTCTTGGCCGGGTCCTCCACCACCGCCTGGGCGCGCTGGCCCGCCACGGCCCGGACCACTTCCTGCGGCTCGGCGCCGTCAAAGGGGGCATGGCGCTCGCCGCGGACCACCCAGGTCCCCTTGACGAACTCGGCGAGCTCGACGCTCTCCAGGGCGACCGGGTCCGCCGGGAACAACCGCAGTTCCACCCACGGCGTCGAGGAGGGCGGGAAGGCCACCGGGTCGCCCCACACCTCGGCGGCCTCACCCAACAAGTTCCTGTCCACCGCGCAAATGACGTCGCCGTCACGCCGCCGGACGAAGCCCACCCACGACCGTGTCGGGCTTCGATTGATGAGGAGGTCGCAGACCACCAGCTCCCCTTGGCGGAGCACCAGGCGCAGGGCCTGGTCCTCGCCGAGGAGGAATTCCGGGAACCACCGGTCGCCGGTCGCCCGCACCTCGCCGGTCAGGCCGCGGAGCAGGTCCACGACCCGTCGGACGCGGTCGGCATCGGCCGGGGCGTCGTGGAAGGTGGCCACCCGCCACGGCTGGCCCGGCTCGCGCACCACCCGGACCTGCGGCGTCTCGACCGCGCCCACCGAGCATTCGAGCGCGGTCAGCCCCTCCACGGCCAGCGTCGAGGGGACCAGGACCACCGGCGGCACCGACGGCGGCGCGGTGCGCTGGCGATGCTGCAGCCAGGCGCTGACCGCCACGAGCACGGCGAGGGCGAGACCTAAGGTGAGGAGTCGTCGGCGCATCTTAGGCCACGGCGATGCCCCGCCGGCGGCGGCGCCAAGCGGCCTGGGTCAGCCCCGCGCCGATGATGATCAACGGCATGAACCCGAGCGTGAAGAACCGGTACCAGGTCTTCGCGACAGCAGACACGGTGGTCAAGGCCTGGGTCGTCGGGCGCCGGTTCTGGATGCCGGTCAGCTTCCCGCCGGAGACCAACGCGTCCACCGCGTTCAGGAAGAACGGCAGGTGGCCCTCCTGGGTGATCAGCGATTGCTTGAACATCTCGCTGCAGCCGGTCAGGATCAATTGCCCGGGCTTCGGGATCAGTGCTGAGGGAGGGCCCGGCGGCGCAGGTTTCTCCGCAGCGACGGGCTTCAACGGCCTCGCCGTCATCGGGTCAACCGGGGCCGCGCTCGGCCAGGCCGGGA